>Ga0307930_1000570_pt1 | contig 29456 bp, 27 predicted proteins | sample OrgLakmetageno46_FD_203161 | JGI IMG/M metagenome (GOLD analysis project Ga0307930, IMG submission 203161) | Saline water microbial communities from Organic Lake, Antarctica - #46 | ecosystem: Environmental > Aquatic > Non-marine Saline and Alkaline > Saline | place: Antarctica: Organic Lake...
GCAATTGGCCTATAAGTATAAGTGGTCCTTCAAAATGCGATTCATATGCGCATACTCCAAGGTAGCTGTAACTGAAAGGCATCTCTACTAGTTGTTGGTCTACTAGCTACTGGCAAATAGCAAGCCAGTAGGAAAGTTAGAACGCTAAGCAAGAATCGGATTCAAAATTCCGCCAGACTCTGGTAATTCAAACATCTACCGCCATTACTGGCCATCTTTAAAGTCATTCTCTAACAAATATCACATATAGAGAATTTCCTTGACGTTCAGCTGCATTTGTAAATTTTGAACAATGAGTACAGCAGGGAAAATTCAAATTCAAAGTATACCAGGGCTGATATGCAATAAAGGACTCCTACTGCTGCTCTTATACTTTAAAGAGTACTTGCTGGAGCGACTATCTATACTATACTGTAAAAGCATGATGGCTCAGTCAAAGTATTGAAGGCACGTTTCATAGGTAAATGATTATGTTCCTCAATTCATCTAAACTTTAATTTAATGGTTGCAAATTTGTGTGCTTGAAGTCTCTTCGAAGTACATGTCTTTAGTTTTATTGTTGTTTGTGCGGCACATTTTCCTGGAGCTGATTATTAAGCACATCAGAACATCACGATACGTAATCGTATGCAATATTCACAACATTCACAACTCAACAAAGTCGTCGTCGCGACCACTTTGTTGAGCAGTACCCGCTGCATTATCGACAAAGTTGAAATCATCGGTTGAATTGAATAGCGCCATTTCAAGCTGAAATCACGAAACAAATGGAACATGAGGCATTCAGCGTGTATAGAACGAAGACAGCACAGATAAGAAATGGTCCATAAGTATCGCACTCACGTCTGTTTCTGATGTCAACTTGGTGCGCTTTGACTGCAATTGCTCGCCGAAATGTAGTCCAGAGATTAGATCATGGACGATATACGCGAAATCCCTCACTTCAAGGACATCTCTGCAAATGCAGGCTGAGACGAGGCCTCGTTCATTCTCCTTTAAATTAGACAGGAAAGTCGATTCGCATTCAGTACCGATAATGACAATACCAGGACATACGGGTACATCATTTTCTTGGCAGCATGCTGCAGCAATTTTTAAGAATTCAATCCCTTGCATTTTAGGGTATGATCTGCCTATAGTCTTTGCGACGACAATAGCGTGGTATTCGTTTCGCTCAAACAATTGGAGACCCTCGAAACCATCCTGAGCACAGTCAAATGCAACAGAGCTCATTGAGGTGAGTTGGGCAAATTGCCGAGCTAATTCTATGGATGTATCCTTCGTACAGTGTTCAGATGGATACACCGTAAGGATTCGCTTCGGAACTTGAAGCTCCATTTTAAAGAATGCAAGGGCCGAAGATATGAAGAGATTTGAAAATAAGAGCTTTCAAGGAGCGCTTGAGAAGCTGTACTTTTTCGTGCGTGTTGCTAAGTCTGCACTCTCTCATCGAGAGCTCAGTGTGCAAGGCTCCAACATCGTTGTTGTGTGAATTTGCAGCTCAGCAGATAATAACTCTCTTAGCGAATTCTTCGCAATATTTTTGAAAATCATCCTAATATTTTATCATACAATATCCTCAATGTTCTGATTCATGCGTGGATCAGAACATCTCGAAGATACGAAGTCAATCATCCATTTACTCCTTGACAAAGAAAGACCATCAAAGCAAGAACAGCGCAACGCTGCTAATCAGGACAGCGCAACACTCGACTTCCTTTCAAATTTGATTTCTAATAGCTTTGGTTGTGTATTTCAAGATTCAATGGCCTTTCGAGTCGGGGATCCAGTGCACGCAGTAAAAGCGAAGAACCGTCAGAACAATCTATACCCTGGAGTCGTTGTCAAGGTTCGCACTTTGGCCGACAATACAAGCGAACCTCTTGGAATAGTCAACGTGTGTTGCAGAAGAATGTATCACTGCGTTACATGCGGCTTATGTGGAAGCGAAACATTATTCTATGACGTTCATTTTACCACCGGCGAAGTCGAAGATCGGATTCCAAGCAGCAAGGTTTTTGCTGCACCCATCGAACAACCGAGATAAAAATGTATATAGCGCCATCACTTCATGTCGTAAAAATTATCGATGAGTGAACTTTTTAAAGGTTCTCGATGAAACATCCAGTCGTGGCGAAGATGAGGATATACTTAACCATTTTGAAAAAAACACACCTGAGACCTCAGTTTAGAGCTTCTCAGGAATCGGCAAGGATCAAACTCAATCTTCTGCCGACATTTTCTAGGGGGCATTAGCACTTTTCCTACACGCAGATTATCTTTCAAATATTGTTAGAAATGTCTTCAAAAAGTCTCGAAGAACGGGTTACAGTGTAGTTTATCTATATTTCATTGATGACCGAAATGAAAAAGGTTTCGTGCGTTGTTGTCATTGACCGAATGGCGATGAGAAGTCCCCAAAGTGGCGCCTGTTTATTTCAGCTCCATATGAGTGATTTGATCTACCTAGAGCTCCACTGCCTTGTCACTAAAGAGACCGTAGGACTCCTGCACACATCCACCATGTATTGGGGACTCTCGAATCTGCGTCTGCGTCTGGTGCCATCAAATATCGAAGTCAAAGTATTCGTATCAACTCAAATCCTCCTCCGTGGAGGAGGAGTTGATTTGCTTTCTGTGCTTTTGCTTTTTCTGCATGCATCGGGCTTCTCTATATTGCTGGTATAATGCTCAGGAACACCAACCACCAAGCTTCCAGGGAACTAAAATTATATATCTAAATGAAATCCATACGTACCGTAATAAATTGATACTGTAACTGTTAATGTTAATTACTAAATAAGTTAAATAATGCCAACAACAAGGACATAAATGAAGTCTTATTTCATTTCGCCCGTTTTCCCCATGAAAGGAGTAGTCGTTATCTTCTTCATGTGTAGGCATAACTTATAATAGATCTATACATAGGCGATGCTCTGCGCTCTGCACGTGAAATTTTGTTCTCTACTTCGAATTCGTTTTTGAATTATATATAATTTTATATAACATCAGGAGCTGCAGTCAAACACAGACACCGGGCAATAACCATCTCTTTTGACGCATTGCACAACCTTCTGTGAGGCTGTGTCATACACACACGGCGCTTGGGGCGAAGTCGTCCTCTTCCGTGAACCAACCCCAGTCGTCTGGAGTGGGCGCGGCGGAGTCAAGCTCCGAGCACGCTCTGAAAGCAGTGCCGCTATCTTGGGGCACTGCGAAGAGGTTTGGAGGTGCTAAAAATGGGATGCTTGAATTCGAAGGCACTTCGCCGTCATTCCCGTAGTGCCCAGAAGCAGGCATGGAGGCTTGGTGGAGCGCGACGGACGACTGGAGATTCAAGCCGTCAACAAGGGACAGAAGGGAAGCCTGAGACTTCAAAGGCGGCGAACACCGCCACTGATCATGAGCGCCACCACCGCCATTACTGTCGCTGCTGCTGTCGTCGTCGTCGTCAAAACTACGACATCCATACTTCGAGGGGCCGCGCGCCTGGCGCCGCTGGTCGCGGAAATCTCGTTCAAAGGCACCGCCACTAGAGAAGCCTTCTTCCATGTCCTCGCCCGAGTGCGCAATGCTCCACAGCCGGCGGCGGCTCGAGACCAGAGATGGCATGCCAGGCACTGGCCCACTAGCATGGGCGCTGCCTTTTCTCCTCTCTGTCAGTGCGTGCGATGGGACTTTGCCTGCTGCGCCCGGCAAGTGCATTGCACGAGCACTTCGTGCGTACTTGTAGCCGTTACTGATGTAATTGTCGTCGCATCTGCTGCCACCCAAATGGCTTTCGCCACCACTGCTCCCACTATAGCTACTTGCGCCGCTGCTGCCATAGCTGTCGCTGCGCCCAAAGCTGCTGTCGCGACCGCAGCAACTGCGCTCACAACTACTGTCGCGGCTGTAGCTGCTACCGCTGTTGCTGCGGGAGTACTTTCCGAGGGCGCTTGCGCCGTTGCTCCCACCAGAATCACTGCCGCCGAGACTCTTGAGCGAAGAAGCTGGCGACAGGTCGTATAAACTATCCGTAGATGAGCCACCGGAGTTGCGCCTCATCGTTTGAAAGCTTGAGGCGCTTACTGGTGGCTCAGGCGGTGGCGTTTCAGCGTAATCCCGAGAGCCACGGCCAGCGAAGGCGGGCGCGGGTGGGGACGGTTCAGCAGCGCTGTTCGTGGGCGCAGTTTGCAAAGCTGAGGACACTGGAATGGGGATACCAGCCGAAAGCGGCGCGCTGGTGAACGGCGACAATGACCATTGGGCTGAACTACTGTTCGCACCAATGATACCATTCCTGCCTCGTTGAGAAGGGCAATCAGGCTGCTGACCACAGCACTGAGCGTCGACTATATGAGCCCAGGAAGAAAAGTCAGCAGCTTCTGGTAGAAGGTCTTCAGCTAAATATTCAGCAATGGCCGAGGTTGATGGAGCGTGATTTCCGAACCCCGGGCCCTGTAGTCCGGTGGTCGCCACGGCGGGTGACGACGAGGTGGTGGCACGCGCGCGCACCCTGGCCAGACATGCGGTGAGGTACGGTGTGGCTGCCACGCTCCTCGTTTCAGCGCACAGCCAATCGCCGGATGGAGCTAGAAGCGTGGAGTGTGCAGTTTGAGTGGACGATATGCTCAACGAAATTGAACTGTGCTCGAGGCAGTTGAGTGCAACGTCACGAGGCCCGAGGATATCAGGAAGTGTGCGTCCGAGCAAATCGATAGCCTGTTGAAGATCAAACGATAGGTCGAGAAATGATTAAGGTTATGACACATTCAAACAGTGTGGAGGGCACAAATGAAATTGTGACGGGATGTGTTCATGGTCAGTTTAAGCAAGTACTCGTGGACAAGACCGTGATGACACCCTCGTCAGGAACGAGATGACATGGGGACATCAACGAAACTCACTGACTCTCTAGCTGAAACTTACCGAAAATGCGTCCCTCAGCTGAAAAATATGCGCCGCTTGGACGGATTGCACGAAAGCAACGACGCCGTCCACTGCGCTACATGCGAGGACTGGCACGCCTTTTGATCCAATGAAGATTATCCGCTCAGTAGTCGGTTGCACCGCCATCGTATGGAGCAACAAAGTGAATCCAAACACCGAAGTAAGAAAAAAACTCAACCAAATATATCTTCTCAAAACTTGAAACTGGTAAGAGATGGCGCTCGGTTAACAAGTCTTCATCTTCGTTGCTGATTGAAGGCACTTGCACTTGATGACAAGGGCAATCAGAAATGGATTTGAAGAGGTGCTGACACATCCACTTTCTTGGCAATGTGTCATCATCAACGAACCAAAAAAAATGTTGTGTTACCGAGGGATTCTGACTGTCACCAGAAATCGCAGAAAATGGCTTCGACTATTGATTGGTCAATATCAATGCAACCCGAAGGACTGGGCTGCAAGCCAGAGGAGCAAGTACAAAGTTGAGGTCGCCAAGGCCGTGCTTGGTTGCAATCCCTGTAATAAGTGCCCGTACGCAAGGCGGGCACTCTTTAACGTGCCGTACGCGATATGTACAATTCAGAAACTTCTTTCCTACTCACGAGGGGAAGCCATCCTTATTGAAGGCAAAAGTAATATACCCGAGCTCCCTATGGCCAGTGGCAATGACGAAGAAGGGACGACGCATGGTAGTTACATGAACCCGGAGTCCCCGAGTCGGGCTTTGGGTTTTTATCTCGGTCATAAATATCATCCGACAAGGCTAAGGGTTTCATAGACGCCAGCTAGTATCGATTGTGCCCTGCTCTGGTTATCGCAATCGCCCGTCTCCCATCAAGGGGGGGGTCAGAAAAAATAGAAAAATCATGTCGCGATGAATGAACAATAGGCACCAGGCGCGCTGAAAGGCACACTTTGATCTCTGCCGAGTGGACCTCGTGTTCCGCATGTCACGTACTTCCTGCTCGCGCGCCTTCCTCTTTATTGTTCTGCAGAGTGCGCAACGCCCACAAATACATCGCTTTTTGCAAATTTTCCGAGGAAGTTGGCCAATGCCCCGCCCCCTCCTCAATCATTCCGCACTTGCTTTGTTTGCGCAATGCACGCACATTCCCACTTCTGCCCGCAGCATTGGCTTCTGTGTCATTTGGATTTGTATTAGTTCGAGTTCGAGTTCGAATGAGCCAATGAGCGACGAGAGAGGCTGAATTTACGAAATCGAATTCGAATTCACGATTTGCACTCTTGTTGTTAGATATATACTTTTTTTTTTCTGTCAATCCAGGCGGGGCTACCTGTCGCTGCTTACCCTTCCCTGTTATATCGAGGCGAAGTTCTAACACTTTTTCTTTTTAGTATGTCGAATTTGAACTCGGACTTAAAACAAACCCAAATGACACAAAAGCCAATGCTGCGGGCAGAAGTGTACGCGCGTGCGTTTTGCGTTGCGCGCAAGTTGAAATCAAAAAGCAAAAAGAGGATAGTGTTTAGAGGGCAGGAAGCATAATAAAACTTCCACCCCCCCCTCTGAAGTGCATTATGTTCATAATTTTTATTTGAAACCAGACTTAAGTTGTTCCTGCGTTTTCATTTTTCATATGTCACTGCTATGCCTGTGGCCTGGGCGTGCGGTTTTAAATTTTAAGTTCTAAACTTTTACTTTTAAGTTGTACCTTCTACGAGGCGTTTCCGTTTCCCCGGTTCTGTAAAGTACGATTATTTTCCAATTATGCTTATGGCTGATTCATGCCTAATGAAAGAAACCGCTCTGTGCTCTATTTCTCATTCGCACATTACAACGCCCTTACTAATGGGTAATATCACTGATTACACATGGCCAATTGCAGGTGGGCAGGTGGGCGACTCCTCTTCTGGATCGCCTGCGAGAATTCGTGATGTGCACCGTTGGCGGAACTTGGTCCTTGCGTGAAGATCCATTCAAGCGCCTTCGACGTTTCTACAAGGAAAAGCCATAAACCTTGAGGTGCTACTTCGGCGGCGGCGGCGGGGGGTCGTCGGCTCCTATAGGAGCCCCACCTCCACCGCCACCGCTTGACGCCGCGTCACCGCCCATTTCTCCGTTCTCCACTGCACCTAGCGCTGCTGCTGCTTCCTTGGCCTTCTTCTTTTTCGCGGCTGCTTCTTTTTCTTGCTCGAGCTCGTATGGCGAAGGGTCTCCCTTCTTGGGCTTGAAATGCTTTCGCATGTCGTAGGCGTCCTCTCCGTCCGCATAGTAGCCTCGCTCGATTTCGTGAATTTCGTACGCTAGCGTATGCGAGTATAAATGGAACGCTGCTTGATTCGACTCTCGCACATGCAGAGCCGAGAAGTTGGCATCGAAAGCCTCCTTCATTCGGGTATGGGCCGAAGTCATGAGCTGTGTAGCTAGCCCCATCTTCCGGTGCGTTCTCAGCACCGAGAGCGACGTCACATGTCCGTGCTTCAACAAAGCTTGCTCCTCGTCTTCCATTTTGGCGAGCACATAGCCCACGATTTTGCCCTTGTGATCCTAATTACAGAAGAATGCATTAGAGTAAGACGAATGGAAGAGGCATACGTCTTCAGAATCTAAGACGTGCGCTATAGGAGTGGGCCACAGAGCGCATGCCAAAAACGAATATTGCAGATGCAACCAAACAGTAGCAGATTGAGCGAGCCTTACCTCGGCGACGTGTAGAAGCTGCGGCCAACTGAGAATGTGGTAGTAGTAATACTACAATATAGCCGCATCGTAATGTATAAAATTAGAAGAGGCACATAGAAGATTTGTATACAAAACAGTGGAGTATTCAATGCAACAGGGTTACCTTTATGTTGTAGTTTTCGGGCAGGCACCACAGATTCGTGTTCTGCATGTTTAAGATGTCATCCATCGTTGCAGGCCGAATCGACACCATTTTGAATAGTTTCGTGCCTGGCTTCTTGCTTTGCGCTCTCCGCTTAGTGCGTGGTTAGCGAGTAGTACTCTATAGCTGTAGCTGTTGTATTTTCACGCGCGCTCGTGCAGTGTTGAGTGTTTCGTGTTTAGCCAACACGTCCTAATATGCTATTTATAAACATATTTTCAGGAAGGAGGAGCCGAGCCCGGAGCCCAGGGAGAGCCCATGCGTGCCATGCGGCCATCCCATTGCCAATAGTCAGAGTGAGAACCGGTATACGGACCGACGCTTGCGCTAGAGGCAGATAACCCTAATGTAGTGGCATAGAAGATCATCTCAAATACGTGTTTCGATGAGAGCACCGCAACATCTTGCATCTTATACTGCCACTGCCTGTTTGTGTTTGTGTGACCGACAGTTAACCGGCAACTATTCTTCATTCTCCCATGGGGCTGAGAAGGTTTCCCCGGGAATCCTATCATGATCTCTCCCTAATTCAATGAAATGAATGATCCAGAATTCTTTCTAGAAGTGCCCTACGGCGCTACGGAGATCGGAGATTTCATATTGCTCAGGTGCAGTGCAGAATATACTATAATATTTATATGGGAGTTGCGGATTGAAGACTTTGGTTGCATATAGTCGGTCATTTATTTCCATAAGCTTCGTACCTAATAAGCAAGCGAATGCCCCTCACCCTTCGTGTTTGTATGGCTAATGGACACCGTCTTTACTCTCTTCGTAATCCTCATCGTCTTCATATGCGCGCTCGTCGTCGTCATAGCCTTCTTCCTCGTCATAATATTCGCCTTCTTCGCCGTCCTCTTCGCCCTCATGGCCGTCTCCTCTACCGCCATTTTCACGATCGCCAAGCTCTTCTTCCTCTTCTTCGCGCTCAATGATCTGCCCAAAAGAGTCACCCATTGCTTCGGAGTACCGCTTATGCAGTGACTGCTGCTCCTCCAGCTGCTGCTCCAAGAGCTGCACTCGCATCCGCGGCAGCTTCAACGGCACCAATTGCCGCTTGACTTCAGCGGCGAAAATGTTGAATTGCGCCAAAGCTTTTTCGCGCTTTTCCAGGTTTTGCGTCACTTTTTTGTCCTTGGACCCGCCAAACAGGCTGGACGTCTTTTTCTTGCCCGAGTTGTCCAGCGCTGCCTGGGCGGCTGCCGGGTTAGCCACTCCGAGCTCGGACGTGAGCTTCAAGTGATAGTGGCTGAGTTCGAGCCGGAATTCCTCTGCTTTCTCTAAGCTAGGCAGCACGGCGTCGAGCTTTTCCTTGCATTCCAACAGTTGTTGCTCCAAATTGGCAAGGTCGCTCGCGAACTCCCCTTCAGCGCAAGCGTCGTTCGCAATGCGACACACTTGCACGAAATAATCAGCCTCTCCCAAGTAGATATCAACTTCTTTGCTGGCTGCTGCTCTTGCGGCAGCTCCTCCTCCGCCTCCAGCTGCTGTTCCTGCGGATGTTTTACAGCCTTGGGCCATGCGCAGAAAAGCATCCGCGAGGTCCGTTTGAGCAGCGAGGGCCGTAGACGAACCCGCGGCGTATTGTTGCGTCGCGGTGGACAGCTCCATCACTTCCGTGCGCAGTTCGTCGTAGGTCGTCACCAGCAAGTTCCAGTGGCGAGCATCGGCTATGGCCCAGCCCGTGAGTGGCTCCATGCCAACAGCAGCTGCCGCAGCAATCGCCGCGGAGGGCGAGGCAGGTACGGCAACAGGAGTGGTCGCAGAAGCAGTCGTAGCAGTTGCTGACTCATCATCCGACAGGTACACGCCAGGCAAGAGGCCTAAAGCGTGGTCTGGCGCATCTTTGGGGCGATCCACGCTCCCATTAGGCCGCGGCAAGGACGTTGACGACGCCGCTTCTTTCTCTTTCATTTTCTGAATGCGCTTCTGGTGGGCGTCTAACTTGGGCTGCCCCTTGTCGCGGCTGCTCGAAAACGACGAGCGGCGGCTGCGGTCGGAGGTGTCGCTGCCTGACGAGGCCATGGAGTTGGTGCGGTCTGGGACATTGCCGCTCAAGCTCAAGCGCGTGAAGCTCGAGCTCGAGGCGCGCAACAGGGAGGGGGTGCGCGCTGGGAGCGATTTGCTACTGCCTTCCTTGTCTCCGCCCTCCTTGTCAAGAGAGTCGCCGCCGCTGCTGCCTTGCTTGTTCTTTTGCCGCAACAGCGCTTCCAACCGCTCCACGTTGCGCTTCTCCACTTCGACTTGCTGCTTGCAGTCTAACAGCTCGGCTGCGGCGGCGGCGTCGCTCTGCCTGGCACTCACTCCTTTCGCCGCCAATTGCGCTTCGGCTGCCTCCTGAGCTTCCGTGGCATCCTCAGCGGCCGCTTGCGCTTCCGCTAGCTCCTGCTCGAGCTCTTCGCAGCGATCTTCCCACTCTTTGTTGGCGTCTGCGTGAGCTTTAGCAGCCACTTCTGCCTCTTCTAGCTTTTGAGTCAAATCCGCAGCCGCACTGAGCTCTTGAACGGCACGCTCCTCTGCTTCGGCGAGTTTCGACTGCATGGAGCTGAGCTCTTCCTGCAGAGTAACTACCTCCCGCGCTGCCGCAAGTGCCGCCAAATCGCCCGAGGCTGCACTGCTGCTGTCAGGACTGCTGCTGTCGCTACTGTTGCTTTTCTCGCTGCTCGCTTGTAGTTCAAGTTGAAGTTCTGCGACTTTGGCTTCCAGCCGTGCCACTTCGCTCTGAGCTTCTTTCAGCAGCTCAGCGGTGGCTGCTGTCTCCGGAGCACTAGCAGCAGTTGTTGACTTGACGGCCCTCGGCGAATTCCCACTGCCTGCAGCCTCCGCGTAAGCAAAATCTTCTTCTTCATCGCTCTTTTCTGCGTCGTCGTCTTGAGCATCTTTTCCCATGACTTTTTTCTCCGGCACTTCGCGCAGCCCTGACCGGGTCCTGCTACTGTTGGCCTTCACGCTGCGGTCGCGGCTTCCCTCTTCGCTGGACTCGACGCCAGCTTCTTCTGCAAGCGCGGCCAACATCGATGCCCCACTGCCTCCTCCTGCCTTGCCACTGCTATCCGCATCTCCATCGTCGTCGTCCTCTTCGTCGTCGTCGTTGTCGGACCACACCTCAGGATCCCCCGAGCTCCCTTGGCCACCAGCGCGCAACTCTCGCAGCGCATCGGCTTCTTCCGCAGCGGCATCTGCGCGCGCGCGTGCTTCTGCGACTGCCTCACTGGCGACGGCGAGCTCTTCTTCCAGTTGACCTTCGCGCACTTCGCCTTCCTCTAACGCTTCGCGCGCAGCAGAAAGCTCAGATTCTAGGGCCTCGCACTTGGCCATGAGTACCTGAGCTTCTGCGCGCGCAATCTCTAGGGCAGATCGGGAGACTGCCACGGCAGGCCACCCAACAGATGCACCGCTGGAGCATGGCCCTATACCAGCGGATTCCAGGCTGGTCGCCAGTGGCAACGCACCGCTCGCGAGGGAGTCTACTAGCGCTTGAGCCGAGGACGCGTCCTTGAAGCCTATTACACGAATGTCCACCACCACTGAGCCTGCCGCTACACTCAGCACCTGAAGTTGTTCGACAGGTACCCCGAGGGCACTAGCTGTGGCAGTTAATAGGGCTTCTTCCGACTTGCTAGAGAAATCCTCTGCTGATAATTCTTCGAGTACCACCTGAAAGGACACCGCATGGTCTCCTGCACCATCGTCGGCTGCTTCGGGATTTTTCTCTGCAGGAGCCACATCAGCCGCAGGGGGAGGAGGAGCACTCGCACTGGCGCTGGCGGCGTCCGCTGCAGCTGCTTGCTGCTCGCTGAGTTGAACTTCCAAGGCGTCGATCTTCGCCTGCAGCTCACCTTGCGCTGCTTTGCTTTGCTCCGCTGCCTTGGCTTCAACTGCGGCGCATTCACTCTCGGCTGCCGCCAAAGCCCTTTGCAAGGCTGCGACTTCATCACTATTGTTGTTACTATTGCTGCTGGCTCTCAGGGACTCTAATTCGGCAAGGGCTGCATCCCTGGCTCCTTCAGCATTGGAGCACTGAAGCGCTCGGCTCGTGGACACTTCCACTACCTTGGCCTCGGCAGCAGCAGCAGTAGCCTCGGCGGTGGCCAAAAGCGCTGCGTGCTCCATGTTTGCATTGTTCAGAGCTGTTTCGGCCGCAGTGCGAGCTTCATTGGCTTCCTGTGCCGATGATTCAGCAGCTGCAGCAGCAGCGCGTGCCTCGTTCAGTGCTTTCTCCTGTGCGCAGAATGCGGAATGGCAAAAAATACAGGTTTTAGAGAAAATCATTGCACGAGTAGAACGCTTTTAAAAATTGCGAATTGTGGACTTGGAGCGACCAAAGGAAGTGCTAAACTTGAAAGCGCTTTCAATCGAGTGGAAACATCAAGTCTTTTCTCTTTCTACTTTCTCAAAATCAAACCCAAACACCAACACGCATATAAGCATGCAGCAGCTCAAACGCACCGCTTCTTCGAGTTCGGTATCTTTGGCTGCAGCTGCCTCTTGTGCTTCTTTTACTTGCTCCAGAGCGCTGTCCAACTCCTTTTGAAGCTCATCTACGCGAGCATTCAACACGGAAGCATTCTCCTCGCCACTTCCTGATGGTGCCGCCGCTGCTAGCTTGGGTGTTGTGTCCACCTCAACCTCCGGAGCAGCACTGCTGGCGTTCTGAACAGCTGCCTCTAATTTGGCCTCGGCGTCAGCAAGCTTCTTCTCGGCCTCTTGTGCCTTCTTCTCCGCCACTTTGGTTTTGCCTTCGGCCGTAAACAGCGCTTTGTCAGCTTTGCCTGCTGCTGTCTTCGCTTTCGCCTTCTCTGCTTCCACGGCGACCTTGGCTGCATCCAACGCAGCCTGTACTTCTTCTCGCTGTGCTTCTGCGGCAGTGACCTTCGTCTTTTCAGCCTCTAGCTCATTCTTGGCCGCTTCTAATGCGGTCTGTACTTCCTCTCGTTGAGATTCTGCGGCAGTGACCTTCGTCTTTTCAGACTCCAACTCAGTCTTGGCTGCCTCTAGCGCTGTCTGTGCTTCGTCTCGCTGTGCTTCTGCGGCAGTGACCTTCGTCTTTTCAGCCTCTAGCTCATTCTTGGCCGCTTCTAATGCGGTCTGTGCTTCTTCTCGTTGCGAGTCCGCGGCAGTATTTTTCGCTTTTTCAGCCTCAAGTTCACTCTTAACCGCCTCCAATGCGGTCTGCGCTTCATCTCGCTGAGCTTCGGCTGCTGTTGCCCGTGTCTTTTCAGTTTCCAACTCCCACTTTGCAGCCTCCAATGCTGCTTGACTTTCCTCGACATCACCACCACCGCTGCTGTTGTCGTTGGCTTGTTGCATCTCCAGCAGTTCTCCGCGACTTTCGGCACTTTCTGCTGCTTCCCGAGCGGTGTCAATTGCGGCTTGTGCATCTTTGAGTTCCTGCTCGAGCTCTTCGCAGCGGTCTTCCCACTCTTTGTTGGCCGTTCCCATGGCGTCTGCGTGCTGCTCCGCTTCGGTCACCTGTTTCTCGGCCTCAGCCACCGCCGCCGTTAGCTTTTCGGTGGCGGCTTTCTTCGACTCCAGCTGTTGCTCCAGGAGCTCGATGCGCGCTTCACCCGAGGCCACCGCCTCACGGTACGACTCGAGGTCCTCCTTGAGGCCCTCTGCTTTGGCGAGAGCTTCTGACAGAGACGCCTCTAGCGCAGTTATTTTTTCAGCGCCTACATTGTCTCCGGAAGCACCTCCTTCCGGAGAGCTAGCAGCAATTGCGGCCGCAGCACCAGCAGCAGCAGCGGACTGTTCGGCCGCTTCCCGTTGCAGAGTTGCCACGTGAGCCTGTGAGGCTTCGAGCGCTGCCTGCAGATCCGTGGCCTCTTCCCAGTACTTGTGCGCTTCAACCTGCGCCGCTGCGACTGCTTCTGCAGCTGCCTTGGTGATCGCCTCGTTGGACTGCTGCTGCTCTTCCTTCTCTTGCTTCTTCCCTGCCGCACTGCTACCGCTGCTGCTGTTGTATTTGCCAGGGCTGCTGCTGGCGCCAAGACCCATTTCTTGAGCGCGCTCAGCTGCGATCGCCCGCCTTTCCGCAGCCGCCAGCTCTGCTCCTAACTCCGCTGCCTGAGCAGCCGCGTCTGCTTGGTGCTGCGCGAGGGAAGCCGTCGCCGCGTTGGCCCGGTCGCGCGCTGCTGCGCCATCTTTCTTCAATTGCGCCGCTTCCTTCTTGGCAGTGGCCAAGTCCTTCACGGCCGCCAGTTCACTGGCTTTGCTGGTAGCTGCCGCTTTTTTCGCCGCTTCCAAATCGCCAGCGGCGCGATTCGCAGCGAGCGCCACGCGTTGAAGTTCGTCTTCGGCGGCGTCCAATTTCGCGTTTGCGATTTTGGCAGCCTCGGTCTGCGCTGCGGCCTCCAAGCTCACCGAAGTGAGTTTGCCTTCCAGAGCTGACATGGCTTCCTTTACCTCAGTCAGTTGCACGCGTGCTTCCGCCGCTCCTTCTTCAGCACGCGCAATCGAGGCTCGCAACTCTTCGGCCTCGCTTTCCAGGGCCGTGTTTTGCAAGAAAGCGTTCTCAAGCGCGTTCTGAAGGGCAACGAGCTCATTCTCAGGGGCGCCAGCTCCAGCCGCCTCCTCGCTAACGGGCGCGTTAGCATCCTTGTCTTCTTCGCCGTAACCTTGGCCTTCGCCATCCTCGTTGGGGTCTTCTTGAATGGGGCTCTGACGAGCGCCGCTGCCTGACGACACACCGTTGGCGTGAAGTTCGTGCTTCAAGTCATCCGCTTCCCGTTCGAGAGTATCGATCTGGCCGAGTGCCGACTCTAGCTCCTCTTCGAGGGCCTGAGCTCGCGCGGTAATCGCTGCTTCGTCAGCTGCACGTCGGTGGTCTGCTCCACTGTTCGCGTCTTTACCGCTACCTCCACCACCGTCTCGGAGCTCTTGCAGTTGCCTGTGCGCGTCCTCGAGTTCAGCTTCCGACTCTTCCAGCGCGGCCTCGAGGTCAACCACGCGCTGCTCCGAGTTGCGGTGCGCGGCGGACGCTTGCACTAAGGCGGCTTCCACCGTCGCCACCCTTGCCTCCGCGGCCTCGCGCGCCTGAGCTTCGCCCTCTAGCTCCTCTTCCAGAGCCGCCACGGTCTCACTGCGCTCACCCTGGGCATCTGCGCGCGCCCCCGCTGCTTTGACTGCTTGCGCCTGCACGCGCCGCAGTTCTTCGCTGTGGTCTTCGGCCTCGGCCTCTAACTCCCGGAGGCGCTTCTCGAGCTCTTGGCAGCGAGCTTCGGCAACTGCTGCTTGCATGGCCGCCTTGGTGTGCTTGATTGGACTGCCTCCGCCTCCAGCGTCAGGCACTACACTGAGTGACAGACTATGGTCTAGATCCAAGCCATGCGCGGTCATCATGCCTCCATTCACCGGAGATCGGCTACGCGACAACGACGACGACTGGTGGTGGCGAGGTGGCGACGCCAAGCGAAGCCGCGCTTTGTCTTCGGGCGACAGCGCTTGCTTGACAGGGGAGCCCAGCCCGGACCGCTGCGCAGCGCCAATGGGGTCAGCGGCGATCGCGGCGGAAGACAGGTCTCCTTGGCCGCCGCCACCACCAGTGAGGGCTTGCAACAGGTGCGCCAAATGCGTCTTGGCTTCGCGCAGCTCAGCATCTTTCGCAAACATGGCTTCGCTGCGCGCTTGTTTGGCCACCTCCGACTCGATCACTTGGGCCTGGGCTTCGCTCAGTTTCGACTCCATGAGCGCCGAAGCTTTGTTGGCGTTCGCGGACTTGGACTTCTCAATCTCAAGCTGGTTCTGCAAGGTGTTCAACTTCTTCTGCAAGCTGGCCACTTCTCCTTCGAGCCGATGCGACGAATCGTCCACTACCACTGCTTTGGCACCGGCCTCCTTCAACGTGCGCACTTGAAATGTTAGCGCCGTGTGCTCCGTTTGGGTGGTCGCGTGCGCCGCGCGCTCGGCAGCGAGAGCCGAGGCCAAATCTTTGACCCGCGCGTCCGCGGTCAACTTGGCAGCGGTCGCGCTGTCGGCTTCTTCCCGGACCGACACCATGTCGTGCCGCAGTTGCTGGGCCGTGGTCTCAGCTTCTCCTAGCCGCCGCTCAGTGTCCCGTAAGCGCCGCGAGACCGACTCCAAGGTCTCTGCCTCGTGCACCACCGCCATATAAGAATCACGTGGGTTTACGCTGCCACTGCTGCGCTGCTGTAGCTCCCGTGCTTTCGCTCGCAGGGCCTCGGACGGTTGCGACTGCTGATGGTCGCTGCTCGCCGCCGCTGCGGCTGCACCACTCTCTGAAGCACCACCAGCAGTCTCAGGAGGCGCGCCTGAAGGCCGAGGGCTGCTCGAGCGCCCGCCCCGCCTCGACACAGGAGGCTGGCTGGTCGCGTGACTTGCTTTCGAATTGTCTTGAATGGCCGAGACCATGCCCCGCACCGAGGCCCGATTTGCCGCCTGCGAGAAGCTAGCGCGCCAATCGCCGCTTTGATGGTAAGAAGACGACGACGCAGAACTGCCGGTGGCGTTCTCTGGAGGGTCCGGAGAGTCGCTTCGCCGCGCAGCTCGGAGCTCGTCTGGCTGCGGGCTCTTGGTTGGCCTCGGGGGTGGAGACCGCCCCCTTCTCGAGCTGTTGCTCATGGGGGCCTCGGCTGATGCAGCGCCGGTCCCGCCGGGAGACCCTTCCTTAAGTGGAGATACCGGTGAATTCGGGCTGTGCGCGCTGGAAGATGGCCGTGCTGGCTTCGTAGGAGACGCGTACGGATCCGCAGCGGGGTTGTTGGTTTGTGGAAGACGGTAAGGTAAAGGCCCCCGTAATTGCTCCGAAGAAGAAGATTGTTGACCTCCACTACTGCCACTGTAGTTGTTGCTGCTACTGCTGACGCGTGCTCTCGCTAGAAGGGCCGAAGGAGGGCCACCCATAGCTGTATCGTAGGCAGACAACTTACCCTGGGAGATGCGGACAAACAGCCAAGACAGCGCCATAGGCAACACGACAAGAAGAGATAAGAAAAATACGTGGTTGAAGAAATGGAAAAGTGCGCAAAAATGAAAAGTACGAAGGCAATCAACCTGTTGAGACCAAGAAAAGTGGAGAAGGAGACATCAGAGAAAGAGATAAATGAGAAAAGAGCCATCTCACCCCGTGCGGGCCAGGCAGGAAATCGGGCACGTTTGGCAGTTTGGGGCCCGCAGCAACCAAGAGCCCGGCAAGCAGCAGCGTCATGGCATGAGGGCTCTTCCATACCACCAAGCAGTCCAACTGAGCGTCCAAAACGCCTTCAGGAATGCTCTTGAAGGCCCCTTTGCTGAGAGCCCCAATCGCAGCCGCCCACACCGCCACTTTGGAGCCCGCAGCCGCACCGGCGCCAGCAAAGCGAGGATTGAGCAAATCACGCCATTCGTTCAAATCTCTGGAAAGCACTTGCGTGTTGCCTCCTCCTCCACCACTGCTGCTGCTTGCGGCCATCGCCCCTTGGTACAGGGCGTCGTCGTCGTCCTCGCCAGCAGGTGCACTCCCTCCAAGACTCTTCTTGCGAGCTCCCGCCCGCAGCAGCAAGTGCAGAAGCAGCTTGCCCGTGACCCAGGACTCTCCACTCACTTCTCCAACCGTATCTCCCGGTAGACCCAGCTCTTCAAGCAAGGCTTTGCGCGCAACACCCGCTTCGGAGGTCAAGATGGACCCATTCATAGGGCTGACCGTGTCCAGGCACCCGTTGCACCAATGTAGTACGCAGCTCGGCAGCTCCGAGACCCGCTCGACTCGGCACCCCGCGGCCCGCAGCTGCTTCACCAGCCTGGCTCCCATCATGCACCACAGCAAGTTGAGCACGGTGGTGGCTTTTCCGTTGAGGACGTCCTTCTGCACGGTGGAGCGCACCTTCACGAACGGCTTGAGCTCCTTTTTGATCAGCCGCAGCACGATGGTCATGTTCGCGAGCCTCGCCGCGTTGTCGACACCCTGTGCCAGCACCGTGGTCTGGGAAAAGGACACGTCCAAAAGCGCTTCCAGCACTTTCAGCAGCAGCTTCGCGTCGGTGGCTTGCTCCACTAAGGTCGCGGCGTCCAGATGCTGCTGGGGCGGCGGCCGAGGTGGCTGTGGCGGCAAACCTCGGCGTTGGCTGTTCGCGCCAGCAGCGACAGGAGGAGGAGGAGCAGTGGGTGGCCCGTGTTTAGCCAAAAGCAAAGCGTTCAGCCAGCCCGCGAACAGTTTGTGCTTGAGAGCAACGGCTTGCGGCGATTCCGTAGCAGCGCCGCTGTTGTCGTCCAGCACCGAGCAAGACCCGAAGCTGGAGGTGGAGACCGCGTCATCGTCGTCGCCTTCGTCGAAACTCCCACCGCCGTAGCCCCCGTAGCTTGCTTTGCCCTGACTCGCCGATCGGCCGCTGCGGCTGCGGCTGCCTCCGTTACCGCCACCAGATCCGCTGCGGTTTGTGGAGGGGCGGTGACTGGAGGACCGGCTGAGCCGTGAGGTGGCCATCAGCTGCGACTCCCGGTAGTCCATCACGAACGACGCCATCGACGACGAAGACGAAGGGGCTGCCGGCTGGGCGCTGAACTCTACGGGGCCATCTTCGCGGACCGAGGGCGGAGGCGGACTGCGGCTGAGCGGCCGATTGTTTGCGCGGCTCCCGTGGCTCGTCGCCGAGCGGCTCGGTCGAGAAGAAGAAGAAGTGTTCGTTCGGCTTTCGCCGGTCGCCGACTCGCCTTGCGCGGAAGATACAATTTCCCGCAGGGACGCTAGCCGGTCAGAGAAGGCGTGGCTCCCACTCTTGAACTCTTTCCTCGATTGCCGCTCGGCGTTTCGCTCAGCCCGTCGGTCTTCGCGCGTCTCAGTGAGCCGCTTCAAACTGTCCAGGGTCACTTGTGCGGACGCTACGAGGCCTCCTTCTCCGGTGCTACCGCTGACGCTGCTGTCGATAGCCGATCGGCTGCTGCTGCTGCGGTGGTTGCTGGCGGGCACACTGGGCGCCACAACTTCTGCCCCCGCAGGAGGGTACTTCAGTGGGGCTGGGAAAGCAGTGGCGTGTAGCTCCGCGAGATAGAGCGTCATAGTGCGAGGATGCTGCCAGGCGGCGCAATGGCCACTGACCAGCTCATCGGGGTCCAACAATTTGGCCGTTTTGAAAGCCGACCAGCAGTCCTGCACCACCGCCCGGCAGTTGGAGGTAGCGGAGCTGACTGGCGCAAAAGGGAAGCGACGGCTGTCGACGGAGCTCAAGACGGCCAGCAAGAGCTTGCCGTCGGCGAAGCTCTGTGTTAGGTCATGTATTGGCGGCGCTTGGGACACCGTATCGCCAAAGAACATGCGCACGCGCGTGCTGACCCACCCTTGAAGGTAATGCTGGAGCGCAGCTTCGCCACCACTGTAGATCGCACATTGAAGGATGCAGTTAGAAAATTGAAAAAGAATAAACATGGATTCCAGCACATGAAGAAAGGCTCTCGGGGTGCGTAGAGGCTCGCAGTAAGAAAAGTCTCTTCAAGTATAAAAGGAAAGAAAGTAGGTTTAAAGGGGGCATTCGAGCGCACCTCTTGTCGGCGATGCCTTCAATCCGGCTGAGGTACCAATGGAGCGCGAGGGCCCAAATGAGGCTCAGCGCTGCGTCGCCATCGCCGGTGGCAAGCACACTGGAAGTGCACGTGCGAGGGAGCGGCAAATCGAAGAGCTTGAGCTCAGCCTTGGCGGCGCGCAGCACAATGCCGTAGTTCAGCGACGGGTTCGCCGATGGATTCGCTGACAGTTTGATGTCTAGCGGCTCTCCTTTCACCGCCTGTGCACATGCACGGTCAGGCAAAAGAAAGCACGCAGCACGCCCCCACACGAATGTCTCAGCCAATCAACAGTCCACGTGCCATATTTAGATCGATGTAACGATATAATGGAACCCGTAGCTATGGAGCTACAACTACAGGCTTGTCAAATCACCATTACATATTAGGCTACTTTATCTACATGTGTTGCATTTCCCTTGCAATGATGCCCTAGCTAGGGGAGCCGTAGTGGCTGTGGGAAAATGAAAAGATTGACGGATGATGAGATGATGGTGGCAAAGATCTCACCTCGACCAATTTGTACAAAGTGTCCGCGGGCAGACCGGCTGCGCCCGTTGGAGTTTCAGGTATTGAAGCTCCGTGCGGCTCTAGGCGATAATTCGCCCAGCGCAGAAGAACAGGTATCCACACTGTCTCTACCGAGGCCTGCGCGGGAAAAGGTGGGGGGGGTAGTACATTAGACAGTTTAGGGATAACATCCAGGGTTGAATTATGGGCGTGCGCGCACCGAATCAACGTTCGCTCGTGCATCCGGTGCTTGCGAGTTTGCGTTCATGAGTTCAGCCATGGAGGCCGGCGGCATCCTTGCGTGATGGCCGGGAGACTCCCAACTCCCAAGCTCCAAGCTCCCAACTGTTTCGAAGAGACGAAGACGAAGAACTGAAATAAGAGGGACAACGTGGAAAACGAGAAAACACACGAGAAATTTTCTGTGTGAGCAAGAACCCTCCAATCCACGAACACGTCACACGAAGTAATTCGCTAAATTTCTCGCCCATTCTGCTCGTTGCTGTCGTTGCTCAATCCTAGAGTGAGACAGTCTAGCGAGTAGCGAGGCAATTAGGCCATTGAATTCTTAGAAAGGAGTTCCTAGGATATTATCGGAGCACTAGTTTCGAGCTAGCCGTCTAGATCAACTATGTTTCAAAGCCTTCATCGCTTCACGAACTCGTCAGTCTCCTTGTTGGCGCGCAATAGGATCGTTCAGTCGACAGTTGCCCGCAGCTTGGGTGCCCAATCTCTCGATGACCCAACAAAGCTGCGCAACATTGGTATCTCTGCACACATTGACTCAGGAAAGACGACGCTGACAGAGCGCATCCTATTCTACACGGGAAGGATTGACGCAATCCACGAAGTAAGAACCGTTAAAATATGCTGAGTCAGACATGTTTTTCATATTTGGGTGCTTTAGGCACGCTAGCGTCAAATCTGCTGTAGAACAAGGGTGGGCCCTAGGCCAGCTCGGCTAATTGTGTCTCTGCTGTCTCGAATGATGTTTCATCAAGGTGCGAGGCAAAGATGGCGTAGGGTCAAAGATGGATTCTATGGATCTCGAGCGCGAGAAAGGCATTACGATTCAGTCGGCCGCGACTTTTTGCTCTTGGGGAGACAATTACATCAACATTATTGACACCCCAGGTCACGTTGACTTCACCATCGAGGTAAAATTAGATATACACTAGGTCTATTGGTGTAGGAAACTGCACATTAATGCATCCATTCGATATCTGACTGTAAATTTACTGCATAGACTGCTAGTGCCCTACATATCTGAACAACAAACAGTGCTACCATCTTCTTCTCATGTGCAAGTCTCTGCTCTCCGTTACTTGTTATCGGTTATTTGACTACCTTTTTGCTTGCCGCTGTTTAGGTGGAGCGCGCCCTGCGGGTTCTCGATGGAGCCATTCTCGTTCTCTGCAGCGTGAGCGGCGTGCAGTCGCAGTCCATCACGGTAGACCGGCAAATGAAGCGCTACAACGTGCCGCGGTTCGTTAGTTTATAAAGATTCCTCTGAACTGATGCTAAATACAGTTAGCTTCTTCGATAAGTAAGCCTCCACCAGCGAGGGTGCTTGTGGCTACCTTGATTGTTACCGGTATACATTTTTACTTTTTCCTCTTTGTTGCCATTCTGCTAGGCTGGCGTTTGTGAACAAGCTGGACCGCGCTGGCGCCAACCCCTGGAAGGTGATCAACGGCTTGCGTACGGTGCTGGCCCTCAACGCCGCAGCGGTGCAGATTCCGATTGGGCTCGAAGAAAAGCACGAGGGCGTGGTGGACTTGATTGAGGGCTGCGCGTACTACTGCCGAGGCGAAAAAGGCGAAGTGGTGGTCCGGGAGGAAGGCATCCCAGAGGAGTACCAAGAGCTGTACAATGAGAAGCGCGCGGAACTGATTGAGCGCCTCGCGGACGTCGATGATGAGGTGCGTATGTGTGAGCAGCACACGTGTTTCTTTTCTTTTTATTCTTCTCGTTGTTTTCATTCATTCGTTTTTTTTTCATAATTTGTGAATGAGTTGAAACATTGATATTTGTATTTTATGAGCATGTTACCAAGAAGTCTTTTTTCCTATGGCGCATTTTCCTCCTGTACTCTTTGTTTTTAAGCGTCATTTGTGGCTGTATACACTCCTACAGGTGGGGGAGTTGTTTTTGATGGAAGAAGAGCCCTCGGTGGAAGTGCTCAAGGCCGCCATTCGGAGGCAAACCATTGGCTTAAACTTCGTGCCCGTCTTCATGGGGAGCGCCTTCAAAAACAAGGGGGTGCAAATTCTCCTCGACGGTGTGGTGGACTATTTGCCCAACCCAACTGAGGTAAGAAATGATGGACGATATGACTGAAGATGGTTATTGATGCTGCCCTTGTAGTGGTTCACATTGTTAGCATCGAAATTGGGTCTATGGATGAGTATTGAAATGGCGCTTCATACCACATATTTGCATTGCCCTTGTGTGGACGCACACGTATGCATGGTGTAAACAGGTGACCAACATGGCCGTGGACACGCGCGATGAAGAAGCGCCAGTGGAAGTGGTCTGTGATGCCAAGAAGCCTACCGTAGCGCTCGCGTTCAAGTTGGAAGAGTCGAAATTCGGCCAGCTCACCTACATGCGCGTATACCAGGTAAACTGAGCTAATATAGTTCGTTGTTGCTGGTATTCGCCTCCTGAAATGAAGATAGTCTCTGAATGATCTTCATTGGCTGCATTGCCTGGTTGTCTGAGAATTAGAGTCACGCATCTTTCATTATCTCAATCATTCACTATTTCCCAGTTAACATCTCTTGGGGTGCTAATATGCTGCTTTTGTCTTGAATATTTCCCTCTCCAGGGGCGCATTAAGAAAGGCGAGTTTTTGACGAATTTGAACAGCGGCAAGAAGATCAAAGTGCCGCGGCTGGTGAAAATGCACAGCAACGAAATGCAAGAAATTGACGAGGTGCACACAGTATTCTATGTATATTGTATGGCCATCGTTTGTTCTTCTCTCTGCATAGAGTCTGCGTCTATTCTTTACCTTGTTCACTTCCTCAAGAAACAACCACACCTCTGTTCAATAATTCACATGTTTGCCCACGCATAACAACCCCTCTCCTCTTTCCTTCTCACTATTTTACGCCGATACCTCTCTCTTTTGTGTGTCCATACCTCCTACTCCCCCTTAGGTGGGGGCCGGTGACGTGGTGGCTATGTTTGGAGTGGAGTGCAGCTCGATGGACTCGTTTACCGACGGAAGCCACGGCTTGGCCATGACCACCATGTTTGTCCCCAACGCAGTCATGTCCCTAGCCGTGCGCCCCACCAACTCCGCCCAAGCCGACAAGTTTGGGAAAGCGCTTACCCGGTAAGCGAAACATGAAAAATAGCCATAAATGAAGGGGTTAGGAAGGCCTCGAACGGTACCTACATACATGCGTCCAATGAAATAAAGTATATGTTTTTTTCCCCATACATTTCGTTTTTTGCATGCATCTCATTCTGCGTGCGCTTGAATCTAGCTACCGCCACTATCGCTAATCGAACCCTTTTGTTTGTGTCTCTCGCGTTCATCTTCTGGGCCTGCTCTTTCCCATGATCCATTGACCACCACTTCCTTTATCTCAGGTTCACGAAGGAAGACCCTACTCTTCGCATCCACACCGACAACGACTCCAAGGAAACCATCCTGTCGGGCATGGGCGAGCTTCATTTGGACATTTATGTCGAGCGCATTAAGCGCGAATACGGGGTGGAGTGCACTGTGGGGCAGCCCAAGGTCCGTGTACACATTTTATTCGGAACAGACACGGGGACGACGTTAAAAATACTATAAGTAGACGTATCGACGACTTAAAGCGAAATTTGAAGTAAAGAATGCTTCATAATATTTTGTGCCATGCGTGCCCGAGCCGCTCATACTCCTCTTCGTATTCTTCACTGTGTATTTATCCTCTTTCCTCTCGTTCTCTCGTGCTTCTCCAACGAACAAAAAAGGTGGCCTACAAGGAAACCATCAACCGCAAAGCCGAATTCAACTACTTGCACAAGAAGCAGTCGGGCGGCAGCGGTCAATTTGCCCGCGTCGTGGGCTACATCGAGCCTTGCGACGACGACGACGAAGACGCCAAAGAGGGCGACGAAGGGTTCGTCTTCGTGAACGAGTGTGTGGGCACCAACATCCCCCCCGAGTTCATTTCGTCGTGCGAGAAAGGCGCGCGCGACGCCATGGCCCAGGGGGCTTTGACCGGCAGCCCCATGAAAAACGTGAAGGTCGTGGTCCTCGACGGCCAGGTTTGAAAGCGATTGCACCCGGCTTGTTCTGCTCTCTGAAAGTGATGTAAAATAACCTTCGAAAAGCATGGCAAAGACAAGGGGACGCAGATATCGTTGAATAGCACTCCCTATGGAGCACTTTGATTTCCCAAGGTTTATGTTTCTAGCTTGAATGAACTAATTGTGCTTTTTACTCTTGTACTTCAAACTGTGCTATTGGTAGGCGCACGCGGTGGACTCCTCAGACCTGGCCTTTCGCATTGCCATGGCGGCCGCGGTGCGCGAAGCCGTCCCCAAAGCAGGTGGCGTGTTGCTGGAGCCGATGATGAGCATTGAAGTCACTGCGCCCATCGACTTCCAGGGGAGCATCGTCGCCAACTTGAACAAGCGCATGGGCATGATTCAGTCGTCGGACGTGTCCGACTCGGGCACCGACGTATCCATCAAGGCTGACGTGCCCCTCGCGCAGATGTTCGGCTATTCCACGGACTTGCGCAGCACGACGCAGGGCAAGGGGGAGTTCGCGATGGAGTACAAGGGCCACGAGACAGTGCCCATTCAAGTGCAAACGGAGCTGGTGAAGAAGCACCTCGAGCAGTTTGCTGAGAACAAGAAATAAATTAAATGTCTGTGTGTATTTGGAGTAAAAAAGGCGGAGCTACGATTTTCTTTCTCTTGTACGCGCCTGATGCTCGGAGCTTCCAATTACGAACTAGAGCACAGCAATAACAATTGCCGAGTCGCGCAGGTCGCGTTAGTAATTTCCTTGGATTTCTTGAACATGTATTGTAACTAGTAACTAGACCGAGTCGAACCTTTATGACCCGTAACCCGAATGCCCGAACCGGTGAACCGATAACCGAAAACCGTGTCTGAACGTAGTTCAAGAATATAATAGCGAGGGGAGTTTATAAGGCGCGTGGCTAAGCTAGGCCACACAGGTTATGCCATGGCCCATGGCAACGGGGCGCCGGCGCCGTAGGTCTCGCGTATCGTGTTGGACTGCGCACTTGGCTCACTTGGTTTGGCGTCTGCTTAATCGCAGTCAAACATATCGCATATCGCGCCTCCGCTTCCAAGAGTTTCGACTTTCAAGAACATGGACCTATCTCCATTTCAGATTCAGAGTGCAGGAAGACTGCAGTTGTACTGTACTTACATGTATCTACTTCGACTCAGACCAAGGGCAGTACTAGGATAGAAGAAGACGATACGGCGATACCCATGACCATTGACCCTTGCTTAGTTGCTACTGTTGTTGCATGCTGAATTCGTACAGTTCTGATTCCTCCATGTACCTATCCTATATATTAAATGGAATTTCGTTCGTTCGTTCGTGGTGGTCGTCGTTTTTGTTGTACCTACAGTCCTGTACAGTAGTACAGATTTGTTGTACATGTGAAGATGTGCAGTAAACAAAACACCAAGCGGACCACGGGCACAAGAAGGGACATGTACCACGAGCAATACATGGGCACTCACCCACGGGCATCTCAAGGCCGTGCACTGAGGTGCTAAGAACACGCACCTACTCCTCCGTAGCAAACACATTGCTCTGAAGCCGCGCATCGCGCGGGCACCTGAACTTGTTATGCAAATCCACGAAACTGCTTGGAATCTGGCGTTTTTTTTGTTGTCGTTGCTTCTTGCTCGATTTTGATCTGACATTGATTGCCGTGACTTAAGTAGGTTTGGCGCGAAGTTTTGAAGGTGGGGGCTCACTTCTCAGCCCAGAGATTACTGTCTATGCGGAGACTACCATTCAATTTCTTGCGATATGTCCACCTTTTCTTTCGCCTACTGTGGAAGTGATTTCAGATAAGATTGATGAATGGATTGCTGTCCCCAAGAAGAAATCTATCTGGCAGAATCTATTGTTTTATCAAATCGCCGCAGGGCTTCCTCGTTTAAGCACTGCTTGCTCTCGCTAGCACCACAAATAATGTTGAACTATTTGATCAGACCTCATTGACTAACCTTCTTCTTTGAACATTGCGCATTTTCGCCGTGAAGGTCTACCGGTGACGAACGTCAAGCAAAGCATGTTGAGCGCCAACAAGCGCATGAGCTCTTTAGAGCCCCCGAGCCGATTCAGCACATCCAAGAAGGCACGGGCAGCTCATACTCCAGGTCGAAAACCTTTCTGTGACCTTGAAAACAAGCAGCACGGGCGGGTGAACGAGCTAGATGAAATCAGCAGCAGCAGTATCTTTGGTGATTTGTTCAGCGGTCTCAAAGGGTACCCTCCTGCCAAGTCGTCACAGCAGGCCTTGACTAACACCACCGGCATTGCCCCTCTGTCCCCTACTGAGTACGTGAATATGGATTTAAAGCACAGTCAGCTGGTGCTCCGGAAGCGCACCCAACGTGCCGAACGTTGCGCTGTGGCAGCAGCTAGAGCGCGGGCCTTCGCGCAGGCTATCGATGTGGCATCACCCGAGGAGTGCCGTCGCTCTAGTCCTTCCATCACTAACGCCGCTGCAATGACCCCTAAACCGAGCAGCAAGTTCACCACAAGTGATACAGTAGGAATTGAGGACAACCTCAAGGCGAGTGCGTCGACTTCTCTGCACCAATTGAAGGGCCGAGAGCCACAGTCTGAAGTGGCCGCAGTCGTAGTCGCTACCCCTAATGATACAGGCCTCAAACGCAAGGTCAGCAAGAAAGCCAAGCGCAAGCTAAAGCTCAAGAACCATCAGCAGCAGGCACCACTGCCCTACACCGCATTTCAAACGCCAGCCACGCGACTGCAGCGTTTGGAGGCGGCGCACGCCGTCAACTTGAAAGTGCATGTGGGGGTGGTGGCTACTCCTGGCGGGGGGCTCATTCCTGCCGCGAAATCCGCTGGGCCTCGTACCGCACAGCCGCCGCGGTCTTCGGCATCTCGTCCATCGTCAGCGTCTCAGTGCTACACGAGAGTTCAAGCGTCCGAGTCAGATGCGCAGCGTGAGCGAGCGCTGGACTTGCGGTGGGCTGCGTGGCTGCTGCGCACCAATCGAATTGAGCCAGCTGCGCAGCTCGGCCACCCCGAAGCCATGGCCACTCTGGCGGAGCGTCTTTTACTGGGCCGTGGACAAGGAAGTCGCGACCGTGGTGTTGATGTTGACAGGCGAAACAGCAGCCCAGCCACGCCAGAGCCCTTGGCAGTGATTCTAGGCCAAGGCTGCAGCGTGAGTGACGACGACGAAGATGGAGGCGAGGCAGACCCAGAAACAGCGGTACACTGGGCTATGAAAGCAGCTGCGGCGGGCGACAAGGGCGGGCAACGGCTGCTGGGGCTCGCTTACCGACATGGTTTAGGGGGGCTCAGCGTGAACTTCAAGTTGGCGAGCGAGCAGTTTGAAGCGGCGAGCTTACAGGGGTGTGGGGCATCGATGGCGCACTTGGCATGGCTGCTCACTGTGGGGAGCCCTACGCTTACCAGCAAGGCATCGTCTGCATGGAGCAGCTTCACCGCACGATTACCCACTACTGTGCGACCGAATCAACACCACCTCCACGACAACGACGGCGACAGTTATCTCGCGCCCAGCCCGCACCGTGCGTTTTGGTGGTATTTGCAGGCAGCCCAGAGCAAGAACACCCGGGCCAAGAGCCGCGCCTCAGCTGCCAAGGCAGTTAGCGAATGCTACGCCAATGGCTTTGGGATTACACGCGATTTAGAAGCCGCAGAACAATGGGCACATAAAGCTCCTGCTGCGTTTTAGTGTTTTTGTTGCTGTCGTCTTCGCGTGGCCGTTCTTCAGACCACCGAGCCCTTGCCCTTGGACAATAAATACACGACGGCCATAGGCAAGCCAACGCGAGGAGCGCGAGGAGCGCAAATGCTACTGCGTTGACCTCTCAATTATTATGTATATATCGCCGTATCGAAGTATCTACCTAATTGCCCTCATTTCTATATGACTATAAAATCATAAATCATGAAGTATGGTATAATGATATGGATAATCGACAATGGAATGGTGCATTGTGCGTAATGAAGTGGCGCATGACAAAGCAAATGACAGCAAGAAGAGAAGTACATACGGTTTTGTGCGGCTGAGGATACTTGACCGAAAGAAGCAGATAAGCAGAAGCCCAATTGGTTCTTAATTTCCTATGCCTGGGCTTGGCACGAATTCACTTTTGAATGCGAGCTCCCCTTGGCCGTCTTGGCCCGCGGCCACTCTGGACAGGAGCCCCATCGCACGCGCATGCGACACGCGCACTTCTCCTTCTGTAGCGTTGTTATGGCTCCTCCCTCCTTGCTCTTCGCCTTTGCCGCTACGCACCCATTCCAGTAACACACTCGGCTGATGCTTGGAGTCTCTTCGAGTACCATAGCTTCCGTACTCCTCTGAGGCGAGTTCTTCCGCCAGCGCGCTGCCAGCCACTGTGCCGGCGTCATCCGCATGTTCCGCAAACCATTCTTCAAGCCGCTCGCCAGCTCCGGGTGAATGCAGGGGCGGCGGCGGAGGCGGCAGTTGTGCTCCAGTATTATGCGCTGTCGAAGGCTTCTCACTGCTGCGGGCATTGTCTTGCTTGCTGTAGCGCTTCTTCCACGCAGGGCTGTTTCCAGGACGACGGCGCACGCGCAAGACACTTGCCGTGCCACCTTCATTGCTCTCAAACGAGGTCCTTCTGGCGTCGTTTTCACTCTTCATGGTGCTATCCTTGGTGCCATCCTTGGCCCTGGTGGCCTCGTCTCTAGCGGTGCTCATCATGGGGACTGCATTGGAGGCACGACTCGCTCGAAGCTGGTGTTGTTTCTCGGCTGTCACCGTTTGCTGCAGATGCGCCAATTCAACAAACAGCTGCCCCAGCACGGACGCTCGTCCATCATTGATGCCGCTGCTGCTACCACCGGTATTGCCGGGGGTCGACGCATCGAATGGTTGGCCACTAGTACTGGTAGCAGTAGGAACATCCGCAGTATTATTGTTCTTGGTGCGCAAATGGGCCATTTCTCCAAGAACCTGCCGCAGTAAACCACCGCCACCTGCAGCGCTCGCATTGACTAGGCTAGCTCCACCAGTGCCTGCAGCACCCACTGTGGTCGTGGCAGCACCACCAAGATTACCACTGCTGCAGCCGTCGCTTGCAGGAGGCAAAGCACTGAGCCTTTCTTCGATTCGCGCCAGCGCCTTTTCCAAGGTGTTCACGTCAAGCGCTCCACTAGGACTTCGTATGGTGCCGTCGCTCCTTGCACCTGCTAGTGGCCCATTTGTAGGTGGTGCAGACCCATTGTTGTTGCTGGTGCTTCCTCGAGAAGGAGCACTTGGTGGTGGTGGGACCCACCCAGGAGTGTAAAATAGAGGCCTTGGCTGAAAGCTGTAAGCTTCTTCGCGCCAAAAAGAAGGCACGGCTGCTGTATCCGAAACCGCAGCCACTGCTGCGTCAGCTCCTTGCGTACTTATAGCAGGCTGAAGTGGAACTGCAGCT
>Ga0307930_1000571_pt1 | contig 29419 bp, 43 predicted proteins | sample OrgLakmetageno46_FD_203161 | JGI IMG/M metagenome (GOLD analysis project Ga0307930, IMG submission 203161) | Saline water microbial communities from Organic Lake, Antarctica - #46 | ecosystem: Environmental > Aquatic > Non-marine Saline and Alkaline > Saline | place: Antarctica: Organic Lake...
GATTTAATTATGTGAGTGGTGGATTTTTTTGTCGTGAAAATATATTAGTATCGTTAGAAGGTAGTCCACTAACAGTAGGTGGTAATTTTGGTTGTGGTTATAATGAATTAAAGACATTAGAAGGTAGCCCACAAACGGTAAATGGGGATTTTAATTGTTATAATAATGAATTAAAAACACTAGAAGGTTGTCCACAAACAGTAGGTGGTGATTTTCGTTGTTCTGATAATGAATTAAAAGACTTAGAACATTTCCCAGAAGTGAATGGGTTTATAAGTATAAAGAAAAACGCAGTATATCACTTAGTATATACTTTTATCAAAAAAGCTGATAGCTTTATGATAGAAGACTTTAACGACTATGAAATAGTTAGAAACAGAGATACTGTTATGCTAGATAGATTACAAACATTCATTAGAGATAACGATTTAGAAATGCCTGATTTAGAAAAAATTAAGGAACACTATAAAATAATAGAATAACTAATACATTATCTTATTTTTATATATACTTTAAATGGTTTAAAAGAATATGAAAAATCTTAATTTAGAACAACTTTATAATTTAAAGAGTAAATTAATAAGTAATAGAGAGCTTAGTAGTTTGAAAATGTATAACGTTTTAGATGCTATAAAAATAGAAGAATCTAAACTAACTGAAAACACTTCGGCTACTGGCGGACCATCAGCAGGTGGTGGTGCAGGAGCTATCGTCTCATCACAACCATCAGGTCTTGGTGGTCAGACTATAGGAACTAGCTGGGCAAGCAATGGTGGAACATCTGGATCTGGTGATGTGGCAGCACCTTATAATCCAAGTGGTAATAATAGGGTTTTCCAAATGGTACCGATGGGTAAAAATCATGGTGCTATGACTGGTAAGAAGTCAAGAGAGAAGAAAATAGATTTAAAAGCTCTTAGAAATTCATTCAATCAGAAGAAAAAAGATGATAAGAATGGTGTTAAAGATGATAGCAAGAAGGGCAAATCTGTTATGAATTTCAATAACTTCTTAAAAAAAGAGTTTACCACAATTAAAAAGTAAAATGAAACATATAAAACCCTATAAAATATTTGAGAGTGCTAGTCCTAACTTCCCAACTACTAGGGAAGAAGTCATGCAAGTGTGTGAAAAGTATGAAATAAGGTATTATACTATCAACGATGATTTAAGTATTGATGTTGATGGTGGTGTTAATCTAGCTTATAAAAATTTAGAACACCTACCACTTAAATTTAATTATGTAAGTAGTAATTTTGTTTGTTCTGATAATAAATTAAAGACATTAGAAGGTTGTCCACAAACAGTAAGTGGTAGTTTCTATTGTTATGATAATGAACTAGAATCATTAGAAGGTTGTCCGCAAACAGTAAGTGGTAGTTTTGATTGTGATCATAATAAATTAGTATCATTAGAAGGTTGTCCGCAAACAGTAAGTGGTAGTTTTGATTGTGGTTATAATGAATTAAAGACATTAGAGGGTAGTCCACAAACAGTAAGTGGTAACTTTTCTTGTTATGGAAATGAATTGGTATCATTAGAAGGTGGTCTACAAACAGTAGGTGGTTACTTTGATTGTTCTTTTAATAAATTAAAAGACTTAGAACATTTCCCAGAAGTAGGTGATGGTATAATTATAGTGGAAAACAAAGTAAATTTATTAGTACATACTTTTATCGAAACTGCTGATAGCTTTATGATAGAGGATTTTGTAGACTATGAAATACTTAGAAACAAAGATACTGTTATGTTAGATAGATTACAAACCTTCATAAGGGATAACGATTTAGAAATGCCTGACTTAGAAGATATTAAAAAACACTATAAAATAATAGAATAGAATGAAACATATAAAACCTTATAAGATATTCGAGAATAAAAGTCCTAATTTCCCAACTACAAGAGATGGTGTTATAGAAGCATGTGAACAATATGGTATAGAAGACTACACTATTAATGATGATTTGAGTATTGATGTCAATGGTAGTGTTCATTTCGACAGGGTAAATCTAGGATATCTACCAATTAGATTTAATTATGTTGGTGGTTATTTTAATTGTGGCAATAATAAATTAAAAACATTAGAAGGTTGTCCACAAATAATAAGTGGTAATTTTTACTGTTATTTTAATGAATTAAAATCATTAGAAGGTTGTCCACAAACAGTAAATGGGAATTTTTATTGTTCTTATAATGAATTGGTAGATTTAGAACACTTCCCAGAAGTAAATGGAATTATAGATATAAAGGAAAACAAATTAAATTTATTAGTATATACCTTTATCAGAAGTGCTAATAGCTTTTTAATAGAAGACTTCATAGACTATGAAATAGTTAGAAACAGAGATACTGTTATGTTAGATAGGCTACAAACATTCATTAGAGATAATGACTTAGAAATGCCAGACTTAGAAAAAATTAAAAAAGAATATAAAATAATAGAATAATAATATAAACTTAAAATGTTTATGGTATATAATTAAAAAAGTTATTTGTGTTTAATAAGAAAATAATAATAGTTGGGAAAAGTGGATCTGGTAAAGATTACTTAATGGATAGTTTAGATAAAGAAAATATGGTAAAGTGTTTAAAATATACAACACGTCCAATTCGGAAGAATGAGAAACATAATATAACTTACCATTATACTAATAATAAAAAATTCGAACACTATATAAAAAATAATGAGATGGTAATATATCAAAAAATAGAGATAACATCTAGTTTAGATAAACCAATCTGGTATTATGGTATAACTCTAGATAATTTTAATACCTCTGATTTTATGGTAATGACACCACATGAAATCAATTCATACTTAAAAAACAACCAAAGAGATAGCATATTTGTAATATATCTAGATATAGATAAAGATGTTAGAAAAAAAAGAGTTATTAATAGAAATGACCACAGTGATAGTGTATCTCGAAGATTCATTGGGGATGATATAGACTTTAAAGATTTTAATATTTATGATTTACAAATCACTGATACTTTTTTTGATACATCCAATATAATTGACATAATAAAAAATTCCATTAAAAGACTTTAATTTAATATTATGGTTCTATCTTACCCTCAAATGTATTTCCACTTAGCTTACCATTTATAGAGTCACAAACAGCCTCTGATCCTGATATAGTACTTTCTAGTATAGATAGAATAATATTTAATATTGAATATATTTTCAATAAATTTTTAGTAGACTCATAAAATTGTGAACTACAAATCCCCTCTATCAAATCTATAGTTAATGATATATTAGAGTTGTTCTTAACTCTCATTTTATCTATAACTATTTGTGGAATACCAACATCATTAGCCTCTTTTTCATAATCATAAATTATGATATTCAACATATTCAGTAAAGAAGTTGATAGTTCTGCTTGATCCATATCTTGATAATTTTTACAATCAACATAATTATAAATGTTTTTTTTATAAGAAGCTAAGAATATTGTCAAATATTTTCTAAATACAACAGTCCTATATGCAGTCGAAAGTTGTAATGCAGGAAGTTTAGATATAGTCCAGTAATCAACATAATTAAATATGTCATGATTAAGTACATCTGATTCAGTAGCATCCTTAATTGGCTTTGATGTCTTTGTTTTACTTCTCATAAATCTTTTTATAATACTTGTATAGAAGTTGCTAACAATATCACCAAACCACCTACTTTTAACAATAGATACTATTGAAAATATGGCAACAATAGACAAAATGCCTAACACACCATACTCATCTATTAATTGTCTTATGTCTGAGAAACCCATTCGTTTTTAAATTATTTTTTAACCTTTAAGTGTATTATATATTTAATTTCTCAAATGGAAATGCAACTAATGTCTTAAATACATTAATGAATAGGTGGGATTGATAAATTTAATATATAAAAGAAAAATAAAGATGGGGTTAAAGAAAAATATAAATAAAATACACTCTGACTTATCAGATAAGTTTTCTTCAGTAGAAATAGTAGAAAAATATAACAAAAAACATAGCAATTATATAGAAATAGTTGTTAATGAGGAAAATAGGACTATGTTTTCTATAATTAAGAAAGAAGATCTAGAGAGAGAAGAATTTAAATGGTCGTATAAGTCAAATCCTATGCTAGAGGACTCTTACCTCGTAGAAAGAAATTCTAGTATTGATAAATTTACAAGTGATGTTAAAGATATTTTTGAAAAGGATAGATTTGATTATGATTACATAAGAGATATTGAGAAAAAATAAAACAATAAAATAATATGTCAGTTACTAAATTTTCAGAAATAACCTTTAGTGGTATAAAGGAAGAAATCGAGAGGTATCTAAGAGAGACTTATAATAAAGCTGGTGTGTTGTTCTCCCCCGCCTCTCCTTATGGTCAGATATTATATGTTGTGCAAAACTTACACCAAATGTCACTATTGTATCTAAAAAACTCAATAAGTCAATTTGACTTAACCAATCCAGGGTCTAACAATCCTAGAATAATAAGAAACGAAGCAATAGCAGCTGGTCATATACCAGGTAGAGCAATTAGTTCATCTGGTACAATAAGAATGACACTTAAAACAGACTCTGATATATCAAGTAGCATACCTGGTGGTAGAATTACATTTACAAATAGAACTCTAATTAGAAACAATACTAATTCATTAGATTATTCTATTAACCTAGGCGTTGATACTATCACACATAAGATAACACCAAATTATAGCTTATTCTTACCAATAATTCAAGGTAGGTGGGAAGTAAGGCGATATACAGGTGATGGATCTCAATTACAAACCTATTCAGTTAGAAATCCTGGACAAAGAGACATAGAAAATTTTAATGTTGAAGTTACTGTTAATGGAGATGTTTGGGAATCCAAAAAACACATATGGGAAATGATACCAGAAGAAGAGGCATGTGTTATAAGAACTGGGTTTAATGGTGGTGTTGATATAATATTCGGGAACTCTGGATTTGGTGCTATTCCAAAGATAGGATCTATTATAACTGTTAATTATTTATTAACAGATGGTTCTAATGGTAATATATTCAGAAGAACTAGAAATGACTGGAGATTCGTTGGGGATGTAATAGATGGAAATGGTGAGGTTATTGATCCTACTGATGTATTTAATATAGACATATATACTGATGTAAACTTTGGTGCTGATGCAGAAAGCATAGAGTTTACCAAAAATATATTACCAATATCTAGTAATAATTTTGTATTAGCATTACCTCAACAGTATGCATATCAAATTAAAAAATTAGGTGTTTTCTCACATGTTAATGCATATGAAAGGACTGGTACTATATTTATAGTTGCAACACCAAATGTAAGACTATTCAAAAACCAAAATGCTGATTATTTTACAATAGATAAAAGAGCCTTTGAGTTAGATAGATATGAAAAATCTAAAATAGATAAATATCTCAAATCTAGTGGAACAATACAACTTACTAGAAAATATAGAATAGACTCACCAAAATTATCATATTATGTTATGAATGTTTTTGTAATACCATATTCTGACACAACCGATGATTCTGTAAATGCACAAATATTAGATAAAATATCCGAGTATTTCTTAGATTTGAGAAGAATAGACAGAATACCTAAGTTAGACCTAATACGTGAATTGTCAACTATAACAGATATACATTCGGTTGATGTTAAATTCATAAGTAAAAAAAATGAAGACTATCATAGAGAGAATATAAATAGGCAAAAAAATAGCCTAGCTAAATTTGACTCCAAGTACAACAATGATATATCCATAAAGAAATCAGTATCTTATAACCCAAATGAAGTCATTGGATTAGATCCAGTGTTAGGTGATATTATATTTGAACCAGAAGAATTGCCTATAATAAGAGGTGGGTTTTATGATCGTAATGATATATACTATTCTACAGATATAGATGTTAATCAAATGAAGTCTGTGAATATAATTAAAAGGGGAACTGTTGATTCTAAAAATAAACCAAATTCATAATGCTATACGAGAAGAAACAAAATTCTGAATTATTGTTTATGAAAAGCAGACATAATGATAATACTTCCTTTGTCAAATATGATGAATCGGTACTAGATAATAGCCTAAGCCCACATATATATAAGAATGATACAATGAATACATTTTTAAAATTACTACAACCTCTTGTATCTATAATCCTAGACCACATGAATGTTGTTAAAAACTTCAAAAACTATATCGTTGATAAATACGATTATAAGCAGTAGAGAAAAACATTTTAGATATTTAATATATAACAATAAATATAAACAAACAAATGGCAGATAGTAAAAGAAAGGTAGTTGGATTTAAAAAATTTTCCGATATTAAAAGACCTAAAGCAGAAGAAGTCGATTTATCAACTGGTATAAAACCAGATGATGGTTCTGACATACCTATGAATCCTAACTTATCTAGAAAATCTACTAAGATAGAAAAACCAGGTTCTAGTAAGAATTTAAAGCCATTTAAGCAAGATGTTAGCTTACCTAATGATAAAGATTTAAAAACAGTTAAGGATTCTGTGAGTAAAACTATTGGTAAGACTGCTAGCCAAGAAGAAAAGGAAGAGAAAGTATCTAATGAACAAGTAAAAACTATTGGAAGAGTAGCCAAATTTCCTAAGAATGCAGAAGCATCAAAGGCATATAGCTTCTTAGAGAGCGTTAAAGTGTCTAAAAAGTCAATATGGTATATAATGATAGAGAAGCAAAATAACGAGCTACAGATGGTTAAATACAATTATAAAGAAGGTGTTAACCTAAACAAGTTTGTGAATGAATTAAAGACATACTATGTGAGTAAGTATAGTGGTAATAAAGAAGCTTGTAGAGTAATAGAAAAAATAGAAGTGGGTGGAAATGATAAGTTTTCAATGGTCAAGAATATACCTCTTATAGATGTAGATGGGAAGAAAATGATTACGGTTATAACAGAGGACTTGATAAGTCTTTTGAGCAAATAAGTAAAATATTTATTAACAAAAAACCACTCATTTGAGTGGTTTTTTATATTCTATCCGTGATGTATTTAACTCTTTTCGAAATATCAATATCAGTTAAATCATAATGATCAATATTTTCTAGTTCTAAGTAAGACTTTATCCATTTCTCTATATTACTTATTTCATTCTCATTATGAAACCTTATTCCGTCATTTATATCATTATTAACCATAGATGGTATGTAGAATATGCTATCTATCTTATTTATATGTTTTAATATTTCTTTTTGTAAATGATTTATTGATGCTATATCTTTATTTGACAGTTCTTTATCAAATAGTTGCCTAAAGTAAAAATAATTTAAAATAGAGGACGAATCACAAACAATATAATCTTTTGTTTTCATAAACATTTTCTCCTTGTTAAGTTGTTTATAAAATATAACCATTTGGTCTATTGGAGTATCTGGTGTCCCATATTCGGCTATATAGTCAGTTGCAACTTCTGATACAAATATAGAATTTATATTATTTTTCTTTAGTGCTGTATGCACCTCAGTTGCTAGTGTAGACTTCCCACTATTAGGTGGCCCAACTACCATTATTATTTTACCTTTAGAATTTATATCTTTCATAGTTTACAAATGTATAATCATATTCATTTTTATAATCTTTATTATTACTTTCGCTTAGTACTTCAGTCCAGTTTTCATCTAGTTCAGGAAATGTAGTATCGCCGTCAAAAGTGTTATGAACGATAGTTAGGTATAACTTATTTGCAATTGGTAGTGCTTGTCTATATATCTCACCACCACCAATCACAAAACAATCATTGTTAGTTAACATAAGAGCCTCTGGTAATGAGTTACACATCACACAACCTTCTACTTCATAATCTTCATTTCTAGTAATTATTATATTCCTTCTATTTGGAAGAGGTCTACCAATTGATTCATATGTTTTCCTACCCATAACTACTGCACTTCCACTAGTTATGCTTTTAAACCTCTTCAAGTCATTGGGTAGCTTCCATATTAAAGAATTGTTATTACCAATAACTCTATTTTCTGACATTGCCACTATTATAGATATCATTATTTGTTAAAAATTTTTTCGTTATGATTTATCTTAGATATATCATCTTCACTAAACAGTGAAGGATTGATTGATATTAGATTTTTTAGAATTTTAAAATCAGACTTAGCTTCCTCTTTCCTACCAGTATAATAACTAGCTACCACATTTGCCTCCACAAACTTCCATTCATATAAAGAGTTATCTAAAAATAATATTCTTTGGGGATATGGATTTTTACCACAGAAGGTTGACTTTGAAAACTTAGTATAAATATATGCCTTATCCCAATCCCCCATTTGTAAATAATAATCTATAATTGCTTTTATGGATTCGCCCCTAAGTGGATCTAATGAGTAAGCTTTTAGTAGTTCTTGATGTGTTAAATACCAAGGTTCTTCAAGGCGTTTCATAATAGTACCTATTCTAAACTGTGAGAAGAATATTTCTTCTTTAAAACCATCTTTTCTTTCAACTCTTTCTTTATAGTAATGCATAGATCTTCTTAGCCTTTCATCATTATCACTTTTTGACTCAGTTGAAGCTGAGTCATAATAGGACTGTGCGGTGTAGAATATCCATCTTGGATCTGTTCTATCATTATCTATATAATTCTCTAGAATAGATGCATGTGATCTATATTTGTCTGAAATATTACCTTGCCACGATGCTCCCTCCATCTTAACATCAACATACAATCCTTTGATTACACCACCTGGACTATATTCTTTTTGTGTTGGCCTTATAAATTCGTGTACTGGTCCATACCATTCAAATTTTTTTGACAATTTAAAAAAAGTATTTCTAGTATATTTCATCTTACCAATATGTGCACTTAGCATATAGATATCCTTTAATAAGTTTTTTCTATTAAAGTCTTTGGATATAACTAATGTCTCGTCACAATCTATCCAAAACCCATAAGATTTATCAAAATCCCATTTAAGTAATTTTGAAGTTTCTATCAACTTCTGCATAGAATGATTTCTACTATTTTCAAAGTTGTCAAATGGTCTATCAAATACATAAGTAGGTATGTTATTGTCTTTACCAAACTTTTTTATAATATCTTGTGTACCATCCGAAGAACCAGTATCAGTTGCTACTATTAAGTCAACTATTGGCTTAGTTGAATAAAGCATTTTCTCTATAATATGAGATTCGTTTTTACAAATAAAATTAAGTGCAAGTTTAACCATTAAATTTCTTATTTACTTTTATATAATTAAATATTGGTTAAGTTTGGTATTTTAATATATAAATTTAAAGAAGCTAAATCTGTATAAAACTCATATATTTAGCTTCTTTAAATTTATAACACGCTTCTCTTCCTTTTGAAGATTTTCATCAATATAGATATTATAGGATTCTTCATAATTATCTATTACAAAATCTAGTACACGACCACTTGATACTATATTAGTAGAACAGCTTGTCCTATAAACAGTTGATAAGAATTTAAAATTATCACCAATAGTCAAATTTATGTTTACCGATTGCAGTGTTATTTCTTTTGTGGTGTTCATATCATGTTCTTGTCTTATCTCAACAAGCAAATAATAATTAGAATTCCCATATCTAGAAACACCCACGGTTATTATCTTCGAATGTACTGGTATTGTTAAAGTAATTGGAGTGTTACTACCATCCATCATAAAATCATATTCTAGTATTGTTTTCATTTAATTATTTTTAAAATTTAAAAAATATACATTTAACAAATCATCATTATAACTAACTAAACACATCATAGTTGTCACCGTCATCATAACTTTCTTCTTCATTTAAATATAGTGTAGTTATATAAAAATCTGTTGTTACTTGAAAACTTCTACTTTCTAAAACATATGACATATCTCCTAGTTTCATAAACTCACCAATATTGGGCATTATTATATGTTTAATATCACTTATTTCACTTGGTATGTTATTTTTTAAAATGTTCAAGTTAAAAGTTCTTTTATTGGCTTTACACATCTCCACACTAGGCTTTATTTTTAACAAATGCTTCATATTATTCTAATATATGTTTTAATACAGATTTTCGATATGCTTTTTTGGTAGGTATATAGTAATCCATTTTTTTAACACCAATTATAAAATGTTTAAATTTAGGTGGATATATCTTAACCTTTTCCCTTTCACTACTATACGAATCAGCATAAACTTTCCGATATATAACAAGTGGTCTTTCTAGATTGTTCCTAAATTTAAAATTTTTCCACATAAATAGTATGTCATATCTTTTTGAACTCACTAGTGAACTGAACCATATTTTATCGCTATTGTTCATTTTATTCACCATTGACTTTAACTCTTTTTTATGCTTTCTAATATTTCTTTCTATATTATCCATTTATACATTTAATTAACTTATGCAAATATAGGTTAAATAATTTACTCCTCAATCAATATAGACTTCAAATTTGCAGGTGAATAATTGATTGATTTCAAAACCTTATTGTCTAGTGTTCTGTATACTAAATACTTTTTACCCTTTTTAACCCAATATGACACCGTGCCATCTTTATCCAAGTAATGCTTAATAGTTTTATCAGCTTCTTCAATAGAACCACAAGCTTTACTCATATTACTTCTGTGGACTTCGTTGAATATTTCTTCATACTTATCACCTATTCCAAATTCTAATATGGCTCCTGATAGCACGTAATTCAAATCTGCAAAAGCATCTGCTATTTCTACCAAATCTTTTTCTCTTATTGCATCAATAAACTCATTTAATTCCTCCTTTAGAAGTTCAGCTCTCAAATCACACCTATCTTTAGATGGTATTTGTGGATTATCTAATACTGGTAAGTCAAATAATTTGTGGAACTCTTCTACTTTTTTTTCTGCATCTGTGTTTTTCATTTTGATATCTTTTCTTGTTATATGAAAAATATCTATATGGTTTAATTATTTTAATATATAAGCTATAAAAATAAATTATAAAGATGAAAAAAAGATATATCCACACCTTCTCTAATTTCAGAACAGATAAGAATATAAAGCCTGTGATGACTGTAAATGAAGAATTTATAGGTAAACTATTTAAAGGTTTGAAGAATAAAATATCTATTGGATTTTCTAAAATGTTTGGATCTGCAAAGAAGGTTGAAAAGCTAATGGATGAGTATAAATCTGAAATACTTTCTTCACAAGAACAAAAGAGAGAAGCCATAAAAAAATACGGTGAATATATAAACTCAGAGAAAGATTCTAAGGATGATATAGATGTAGATGCACTTAAAAATAATATAAAAAAAGCAACAAAAAACTTTGAAGATGAGGTGAGAATAATAAAAAAGAAATTTGACATTAGATTTGATGAGATTGTGAGAGAAGAGTCTAATAAGAAGATTAAAAGTTACATAAGTCTTAAGAAGTTAGAAATGCAACAAGATGTACTTAGAAAAGAAACATCTAGTATACTAAATGATACTGGTCTTACAGAAGATATGGCTAAAGATGATGAATTTTTTAAGAGTATGATTGATGGTATAGAAGAAAAGATATCAAAAAATAAGGAATCTCAAAGTAATAGAAAGAAAGAGTTAGAGGAAATATCCAAAGATGAAGCTTTTGACTTAAAGAAAGCTAAAGAACTTGCAGAAAATGGCGAGGAATATGAATGGAATGGTTCTCCTTATCTAGAAAAGGGTTTTAGTAAGGGGGATAAAATAGCCTATTTTTCTAAGGGAAATAAGGATAAGACTAACGCAATAGTAATATCTAATAAAGATGGTTTTGTTGAAATAGAAACAGAAGAATCAAAACAAGATAGTAAAACATTTGATATCAAAAAAAGTTCTATTATTGAACTAGTTGAATAATATGAGAAATAGCAAAAATTTATATAGGAAAAAATTAGAAAAGATTTTTAAAAAGATTGACCTATTGGCTTCAAGAGGAAGGGATAGTGAATTAGAATTTTTTAAATATATTAATGAATTACTTGACAAGGGAGACTATACAACACTTGTAGAGGCTCTATACATATATTATAACATAGATGTATCAAAAGAGTCAGATGTTAAATCACATAGGCTTAAAACGTGGTACAGAGTATGTGAACAGACCAATTCAAAATTTTCTAAACGCTTAAACACATTACTAAAAAGGTTAGCAAAAGAATGGAGTACAGAACTAAGTAGTGATGGGATCAAATACCTAGAAGTATACCAAGTGGGACTTGGGGTATTTGTTAAGAAAGAGGACAATGCATCTGTTGTGTCGGACATTTTAATAGGATATATAAGAGAGGTTGATGATTTTTTAGATGAATCTAAATACCATATTAAAAATAAACACTATGCAAAACTTATTGGTGATAGGAAAACTCTTGTAGAAATAGAATATAATAAAGTCACAGAGGAAGGTATAGTTATAAATGGATTAATAGAGTTAATTGACACACCACCAGATTCTACACTAAGCGAAGATCATAAGCTTATAGAAAGATACGAGATTGCATTAAATATGCTAATTGATGAATATGAAAATCCTACTGATATTTAGATTGGTAGTAAATGATATCCTAAACTTTTGTACTCATTGATACTATAATAAATAAAAGTTTAAACATGGCAACAAATATAAAAGCAGTAGATTTTCAAATATTGACTAAACACTACAAGACATACAGATTAGGTGTTGGTAAGATAGAAGAAAAGAAGAAAGAATTTTTAAATGAATTAGAGCCTTATAAAAAGGAAATAAACAAACTTTTAAAAGATTCTTCAAGCAATGGCAAGAGAGATGAAAAAACTGATATGCAAATACAGACAGTATCAGAGAAAGCATTAGATTTGGAAAAGGGATTTAAAGAAGAATTGAAAAAGATAAGCGAAAGCTTAAATGAAAAATGTTATGACGAACTTTCTACTATAATAAAGGGTTGGTCTGAAGATAACGATGCTGATATAGTTTTTGGGAAAATGGAGATTGTTTATTGTAAGAAGGAGTCAGATATCACAGATGATATATTGGATATAATAAAATCGAAAGATTTATATTTAGAATAAAAAAAAGAGCTTTAAAGCTCTTTTTTTATTTTAGTATTGACTACCATTTAAATACTCTTCTAATATACCCACCATATTAATACACTTATATATTTTTGCAGGTTCATCACCAGGTCCTATATGAACTAAGTATCCAGCACTAACATTAAATCCCCACTCTTTAAGTATCAGAGAATATAGTGATATTTGTATTGAATATTCCGATAGGTGTGATTTATTAAAGTCGTGGAATGGTGGAAATAGTCTTTCTTTATATTTTAATGTTTCATCTGTATCAAATTTTTTATTTGTTTTCCAATCCACTATCACAAGTTTTCCCCTATACATAAAAAGAGAATCAATAGTACCTGCTAGCTTCCATTTTTTAGAAAATACCTTTAACTCAAACTTTAATGGTTCTAATTTATATAAGTTTTCAGCATATACTATATTGAACTTATTTATCCTATTTATAACATCTAAATTAGTTGGTAATTTATTCCAATTACCTTTGAAGTAATCCTCTATCCAATTATGTGTGTCTGTACCAATTTCATTTGCATAGTCATTAAGCTTTTGCCACTCATTTATAATCCATTCTTGTGGAACATTCTGCTCATGTGCTTTTCTAAGTGACCAGTATTGTTTATCGAATTTTTTATGAAACTGTTGTATAAATGTAGTAACAGATACCATTTCATCACCATTGTGTGTATACTTATGCAAACCTGGTTCAAACTTGAACTCTTTATCTTTAAAACATTCTAAATCTTCTAATATACTTTCTTTCATAAGGATTATATTTATATATGATAAAAAGTTTAGTATTCAAGAGTATATAAATTTCTCATACTTTTCTTGTTGTTTTAAATCAACTAACATGATAACTCTTTTCAACGGTGTGGTGAATGATACCATTATACTAGACATATAATCCGTCTTTATATCATTTAATATTTCATCTAAAAATAGACTCCTTTCCTCTTGTTTGGATAATCTTTTACCAGTATCTATGACTAGACTAATTTTCCAACCCACTCTCTTTTTGACAAATAATATAATATTTTCTTTATAAATGTCTGGTTTTCTTATGTCACTTTTATATAAAAACACCGAGAATAGAACTACTTTCATAATATATTTATGATATACTAAATTCATACTAAACTCCATATCAATATATTATGCTTTTTATTTTGTCTGTTCTTTCTTCTCTAATTAGAATTTTTCTATACTCAGCCGTAGTAACTAATTCGTTTTCTAAAAACGTATCACTAAAGAATTTATTACCAACAAACCACGAACACAAGTACTTATTACTATTGACTTGGCTATATATAGTCATTCTATTACCACCAGTTGTTTTTATAACAATATCACCTAAATTAAATCTCATATATAAATTATTTTGCTATATATATAAAAAAAAGCACTATCTATAAGGATAATGCTTTTTTGAATATAAATATTATGTTATGAAATGTTAGGACTTGATATCTTCTATTTTATCTCTTAACTCGGCAGCCTCTTCATAATCCTCATTTTCCAAAGCATCTCTAAGTTTATTATTAAGTCCTTCCACAGTATTAATATCCCCTTTTATATCAGACTCAGAACTCAATTCTTCTTCTATGTCTCCATCAATAACAGGTGTACCATCTTCATTTATAGCTATCCCAACATTCTTTACTACTTCATCGGTAGTATATAGTGGACATTTGTATACTAAGGATAAGGCGATACCATCACCAGTGCTACATTCTATCTCTATATCATTGTCTCCATTAGATGTGATTAGTTTTGCGTAATAGATACCAGCTAATACAGTATGGATAAATACCTCCTTAACATCTACTGAATATGTATCAGTTATGTTTTTCATCACATCGTGTATAGTTAATGTCTTATTTTTAACTCTTTCCACTTCTATAACTATTCTCTTAGCCTCTACTGGGTTAACAATTACTGGTAACTTCATTTTACTAGATTTATCACCTAGTACAACAATACAAGATCCATCATTTGCTTCACTATATGATACTGCAATAACTTTTAATTCTCTTTTATTCATAACTGATATAAGTTTTTTTTATTATATGACAAATATACTAAATTATTTAGTATTATCATTATACAATTTAATCTTTTAACAATAAATCTGCTGCTGATGTTGCCGCTTCTGAATTAGGCTTTGCCCAAGTTCTGAAACCAACACCTCTCAACCAAGGTACATAGCTTTTATATGCTTGATATGATTTGTTTTTGAAAACACCCTTATCATTGACATTCCCCTCAAATGGATTAAAGTCAACATGTATATCAACACATTTAAATTCTGAATTATCTATACTATCTAGCTTTAAGTTATTTATAACATTTTCTTCTAAATGTGGTAGTACATAAGAATACTCGCCCTTGCATTTTAATAAATGAAATTTATACCGTTTCCTTTGATAATCAGACAAATCTTTTCTTTTATAAAAATCTGATAACTTAGAATCTAAGTAAGTACCAACATCATAAACATATTGTGCTTCTTTTGATAGCCTTTCTTGGTTGTCTCGTATCTTTTTTTTACTTTCAATAAAATATACAACATGTGCACCATTTCGTATGTCATTATTATATAACATAATTGTAATAGCATATATAGTCTTTCTTCTCTTTTGGACGGAATCACACCCAACAGTTATAGTAGCCATTGGCTTTAAAGAAATATATTCTTTAATATACTCAACGGCATCAGGTATTAAGACACCACCAAATTTTTTAAACTTATGTCTAACTTCTATTTCTTTTTCGATTTCCATTTTCTATATTTTATTTATTTCTAACTTAACCAATGACTCCATTATTATATTTGGTGGGACTACTAAAAAATTACCATCTTCACAATCTAATTCAAACCCACCTTGTTGGTAAAACGTAACTGATATTGACTTTATCTTTTTTAATCCAATATCATCTACCTTTACTTTTTTACCCACAAACTCACCAAATCTATTAATCAAAATTATTCTTACTTCATACATAAGTTATATATCTTTTTTTTTACTTTTTGTTTAAAAAAAATATACAAAAAAAAAGAGGGTTTTGTATATAATACAAAACCCTCTTTAATAAACACAATGAAACAACTTATTTTTGAGTGTTCTTTCTTTCAATCAATTGAAGGGTTTCTTTGAAATTAAGTAAGAAGCTCTTTACTTTAGAATTTCCAACATCTTGACTTTCGTCCAAAATATAAAGTAAGTATGATGTTTGCTCATCAGCCTGTACTGTTCTGATGAATTTTTCAACGTTAATGATTTGTTTCTTAGTCAAATCTTCTAGCTTAAACTCTTTTAACTCGTTGATAAGTTCAGAGTTTTTATCTCTATTGTATTTTTCTAAATCTTTCTTAACACCTTCATAGTTGTTAAGTACATCTATGATAGAGACATTTAACATGTCTTCACAGTATTGTAAAAATTTAAGAGCAGTACTTCCTAAGTATCCAACTGCAACTTCTCTTAGAAGTGGTAGAAACTCTTTAGGTGATGCATCTTCACCAAAATTACAAATAATAAGTTCCGAAAGCATTGTCCATGAACGTGGTGTTGCATATGCTTTAGGACCATTATCAGTTGATGGTTGATACATTTTCTCTGGATGTGCTTTGATATAAGACACAATTAGTGTGTGTACATTTTCATCTGCAAAGTCGGTAATCCACTCATTTGTACTAAGTGTGTGAGAGATATGGACTAGTCGATTATTAAGTGCAGAATCAAGTTCTTCAACATCAGTACCATCTTCGTCTCCTAAGTTACCTGATGCCATCATAATGACATTGTCATTGAACTCAAAGTCACCAATTTCTCTTTCTAACAGAATTTGCAAAGCTGCGTTTCTAACAAATAAAGGAGCTCTGTTAAGTTCTTCGAAATGGATAAGAGTTGGTTGTTGGTTTGCATCATAAGCCCATTGTGGAACTGCAAATCCAGAAACTTTAATATCATCCCCATCATAATTTGCATCTCTTAGGTAGGGGAATTTAAAGTCTGATTCATCATTCATACTCAATCTCATATCAACATACTTGAAGTTCATCTTATTTGCGATTGAGCGACCTATTGCTGATTTTGCAACACCTGGCTTTGAAGTGATAAAAAGAACTCCATACTTTGCCCACATAACTGAGAAATACTTTCTTTCTTTCTTAGTAAGTGTTTTAACATACTCTTTCATTTCAGAGGAAAGTTGTTTAACTCTTTTTGTTGTTTCCATTGTTTGTGACATGATAATTAAATTTAGATTTTAGTTTTTATTAAGTTATTTACTGATGCAAATATATAACAAATAAATGGTTTACAAAGCATTTATTTTATTTTTTTATTTTTTTTATTTATAATTTCCACCAAAATAAAAACATTTAGATAAGTCATTATACACATAGTAACTAATCATATTACAAGAGAGACAAGACATTTACACACCTTTCAATTTTTTTCTATAAACCCAAAAATACTCTAGATTACTTACAGCTTTTTACTATTTCTTCACACAACTCCATTGGTATTTTTGATCTATTATAACTACCCTTTCTACCTTGTGTTCCTGTTTTCGCTCCACGTCTTGCACTTTCATGGTGACAATGTCTATCAATTATCTCACCAGTTTTCTTATCATATTTAAAGTTTCTACACATTGGCTTAGGTAGCCACTTTTCAGAGTTTGTCCAAATATCTGTTGGTTTTGCTCTATCGTCACCATATTGGCAATTGTGCGTCAGTATACCCCCATCTAGCACAAAAGTCTCGTAACCTTCAACTTCCGCACAGAATACCTTCTCATATCTATTGGTACTTTCTACCGAATGCACTGTCCAACCGCCTTCTGTATCAGGAACAGAAAAATTATCCTTATGGTGAGATAAAAGAATCATATATATAGGCAGAGTAGACCTTACAAAATTTAAGGTATATAGTTTTCTTTTTTTACCGAAACCTACTCTGTTTATTTCATTAGTAAAATAAGTGCCTATGCCAATTGTTTGGCACAATTGTCTTACTTTTTCTAAGTCCTCTCCTTTTGCACTGCTCAAAACTACTTGACCATTCTTACCCACTGTGCCATCCGCGGCTAAATATCCTGCCAACCAACCTGCGATATGGTTAGGTGTGTGTTCGGAAGTATTTGGAATATCTTTTTTCCACCCAAAAGGTAGTCCCGCTATGTTTAAGTGTCCTTTATTATATCTTCTACTTCTACCTAAACCATCAAAGTATTTTATCATTTCCTCATCCTTAGTTCCGCAGAATTGAGCTACAGAGTCATAAGGTTTTCCACTAGTTAAGTAATTGTTCCAACCATCTCCGTACACAAAACCTTTTCTTATACCTTCCTCATCTATTCCGTCAAACTCTTGTTTAGCTCTTACTTGGGGTATTCTATCTTTTCTTTTTAAGTCTTTTGTATTTAATATCACTTCTCTCCCGCTCGTCATCCTAACTATCCACTTATGGTTAGGAGTGGCATGTATCACATGTTCTGTCCCACTTCTTTTCAAGGTAATTTTCATAAGCTCTTGTAATCCATATGATTGTATGGGTGCTTTTTTCCACGAACCGTCTCTCATTAAAAGTTCAGGGGAGTTTCCTTCTAAATCTTTTATTTCAAAAGTTCCTTCTTTTGTTATAACTTTTGTTTCTCTTGCTAAACAATACCAGACGGTGTGTCTTTTAAAACCTTGCATCCATTTCATATGTCTTAACATGCCCCGTGGATTCTCAATAAAAAAAACGAGATTTGGATTCACAACTGACCATTCTTTTATTAGACCAATCCAGTGCTGATTAACCATATCACACTTTTTAACATATTCACTCTTTGGACTTTTATCAGCATTTCGGTGTGTGCTACAAGCAGCTATCGAATAACTTGTACAATCGGGCGAACTCCAAATAACATCGGGTATAAATGGTATATCTTTTTTTTCCAATTCACCTATATCTATGATTAAGTCTATATTTTCATAATCTGTCCAATCAACACTAAACACGTTTAGTCCATATTTTTCAGCAGCATTTCCAATACTTCTTGAGCCAGCAAATAATTCTAATAAATTCATATATAATATTTATCTATTATATATGATATTTTCATTTAGTTTATATCAAAAATATTATCATTATATAACTCACAAGTTTTAGGCATAGGATTATTTTCTTTTGATGATGTCTCTAACCAGTTTTCTTTATACTCAACTTTTGGTGGATATAGAAAGATATCTAACTTATTACAATAGAGTATATCTACATCTCTTTGTTGTTCCCCATTAAAATTATCATAATATATTGTTTCAGTAGTTTTTGTTAAATGGTTACATTTAAAGCAAGGTCTGTCATTATATGGGTTTTTAGCACAGACTCTTTCGTGTAATAAGCAATACTTAGATATTTGGTATAATTTATTACAAAACTCACACTTATATATCTCTTTAGTCTCTACTTTCATTTAATTACTTTTATATTAATTCTTCTTTCATCCATGGTTGAATCAACTCTTGATGTTTTTCTTATTGCATTTCTATGTATTATTGCATCTCTGTAAGATAAGTTTCGCTTTAGTACATTATGTTTATTCTTACTAAGGTCATATACTACATTGTACTTGCGTTCTGTATTTACTTTACTAACAGACTTTACTGGTTTTGGGATTGGATTCTTTTTCTTTATTTCACTACTTAATACAAAGCTATCCTCGGTATTTCTAAAATCCATATCTATTTCATCTCTATCATCACAAGTGTATAAATATTCAAATCCTTTCTTATCTATATACACTACATTATATTGTTCACCAAAAGGTCTGATTGACTTTATATAAACTAAAGTATCATTGAAATAACCAAAGTCTTTTTCATATATACCACTGTTGAACATTTCGAATTTTTTTATCATATAGTATATATTAAAAAACCTATGAGTATATCATAGGTTTTTATGTGGTCCCACTTGGGTTCGAACCAAGGACCCCTTGATTATGAGTCAAGTGCTCTAACCAGCTGAGCTATGGGACCATTTTTTATAATATTTCGATAGGCAAATATACGATAAACATTTGAATATCCAATAATATTATTTAATTTTTTTACTAGAATTACCACCAAATAAATTACTACACATATTATTAAATTCAGTTGTTCCAAAAAAGGGGCATCCCGTTACTATCTAACATATCGTTGAGGTCAGATACAAAATCACTAGACTTTTCGCTTTTTTCGTGATTGTTGTTTTTATTTTCCATGTTTTTATATATTATTTATTTTTAGTAAACGCCTCTTTCATATCGTTTATAGTTTTTTGAACTTTTCCACATCTATAATGATCTCTACTTTCGACCCACATTTTACCTCTTCCACTTCTGTTGCTCCAAGATGTTTTCATTTCTCTACAACATTTAGAATATTTACCACACTCACAAGTAGTAGCTTTTCTGTTGGTATTTTTAAAAAATAGTCTTTTTAACCAATCCATAATTTATTAATCGTTATATCAATCATATTAATAAGACAAATATATGTATAAATTATTTAATAACGAAGCATTAACTATAAATAATTATGATTTTATGAAAGTTAGATTTTTCATAGACACTACAGGTTTTACTGAATCAAACACCTTATCAATATCACCATACTCAGACAATTCATCAATAACACCCTTTTTAATAGAGTATGTTTTAACTAACTCAATTATTTTATCCTTGTCATCCACATCTATTTCGTCCGAATTTTGTATAAAGTCTGAAATCAATTTACCATACTTATCTACCATTTTTTGATTTAAAGAGTAGTTGTTATCCTCAAAAACTATATCTTCATCATAGGCTTTTCTAAGCTTTTTAGCACCAGCTTTAGTCACTTTTATATATCTATCACTAGGGACAAACATAATGTTAGCTGAGTCACCATCTACATTTGATTCAAAGATTATAGTACCTGGATTCTCTTCTTCGCCTTTATATAACTCTAACCATTTTGATAAGACTACACTCTTTACTTTAGTTGATATTTCAGTTGAACCTTTTTTTAATGTGTCTAAATCAGAATTTATCTTATGTAAATCTTTTAAGTCATTAAAGAACTTGTAATCACTGATACTAACTCTTCTTATTTCTTTTTTATCTTTTGTGATATTTACTAAACTATCTCCCATAATATATATTTTATTATTATATAGTTAATGACTATTAAAGTTTAATTTATTTTATTAAAAATTAGTTTTGTTATAACACAACGCTATTTAAATAGCCTGTATATATCATTTTTACTAATATTAGGACTACTTTGGTGATTCTTGAAGTTATCCCAGTCATGGTTTAGGATAGTATCTTTAACATACTCTAGGTTAGTTTTATCAAAAACTACAACTTTATATTCATCCCCATATCTTTTACCACCTTCGTATATTTCTTTCCCAACACTCCCACGTTTACAAAACATAAAATCGGGTGTTGTATTTTCAAAATTATCTCTATTAGTTCTATGTAAGCTAAATAGATCGCTTTTTAAATTTGGCTTTTTATTTAATATACCATTTTCTGGTCTATGGTATAAATTAAAGCAACAACGAACTTCTATACCAGAGTATTGCATTTTACCCAAATCAATACTTTTCACCAAATCAAATTCATATAAGCTATCTACATTATTTAATTGACTAATAGGTAATATAAATCCAATAACATCACACATTTTTATAGAATGTTTAAAGAACTTCAATGCAAGGTTGTTTCTATTGCCAAAAGGAGGATTTCCTATAATTCCTCTACCGTGTTTATAAGGTAAATCAAGTTTTAAAAAATCTTGTTCTATTATGCTTTCATGCTCAGGTGCAATGTCATAAGAGATACAATTGTCTAATTTTAAGCTAAAGGCTCCATTTCCTGCACTTGGCTCAATAAGTTCAGTAACTTCTTTAAACATTTCCCAGAATTCATAAATACACAAATCAACAATATGTGATGGTGTATAAAACTTGTCTAAATCTATCTTCTCACTCATAATATATATTTTAAAATTATATAGTTAATGGCTATTAAAGTTTAGTTTATTTTATTAAAAATTAGTTTACAGCTTAGATTATGTGCAACCTTTCTTATAAAAGGTTCTGTTGCTTTTATTTTATGAAGAAGTTTAGGTTTCTTTATCACATCAAATGATAAGTCTTCATTAAAGTATATAAGACCTGCGTAGTCTGGGACTTCCTCTACTGACACCAATCCAACTGGAACTACGTATGAAAAGTAATTAGCAGCATTATATTGGATAACACCTTTCTTTTTTCTTGTGAAGTTTTCGTTTATTATATGTTCATGTTTTTTCTTAGTGAAATCTTTTTTAAAATCGCCTCTACTAATCTTTATCTCATACTCATATATATAATTTGATTTAGATATTGATAAAACATCGCATTCTTGAAGACCCATACCTTTAAACCTAGTTGTTATTGGGGAGTGTGATTTCTCATATAAGTACATAGATAATGCTCCCTCTAGATTATTAGCCACAGAGTGATCTCTTTTTACCTTATCTCTTGAAGATTTTCTTCCCAAAATTATCTTAATTGATTTAGAACGAGTAAACTGTTATAAATCTCGGTTATACGACATTTTATTACACCCATTTGGTTTAGGTGATAAGAAGAAGCACCAGATTTATTTATAAGAGCAGTTATGTATATAGACTCACCACGTTTTACTTTTTTATCACCAAGCTCTGCATTTATTATTATAGCTTCGCTTATATTTGGTGGTTTACTAGAAACATCTATGATATCTACTATTTCCCACTCCCCCTCAATTTCAGTATTCTTAACAACTTTATCTACTTGGTCATCAAGTGATTCAATATCAGATGACATTCCTGTTTTCTTTTGATCTTTTTTTTCGAAATCGAAAGACTCTTTATCTTCTTTATCTTCTGATTCTGTTATTTGGCTAAATTTTTTCATACATTATATATTAAATACACAATGCTAGTAATCGTCTTCAAAGAAATCTTCATCGAAATAACTACCAGAATCCTCATCTTCTCTATCTAAATAAGGGAATACATCATTATCATCAAGTAATTTTATTAGGTTTTTAGTTTCAACAATATCCAAATCAATATCATCTATTTCTATTATATCACCATCAAGAAAAAATTCTATTTTTCCTTCTTCCTCTAGTGTATCTAGCTTATTTAAAACTTTCTCTTTATTCTTTACCTCATCTAAGCTATAATACTTGAATATGTTCATATATTTAATCTTTTTTTATTTATAAGTTTGTTTGTTTATAAATTCTTTTATTTTTGTTTGAGACATTCTAACACAATCTTTATCAATAGTATATTGAGATACTATATATAATTCATCATTAACTAATCCAATACTTATAAAATATCCCTTATATTTGAATGTTATCAGAGTATTTGTCATATCAACTGGGATTAGTTCCTCATCTTTTTCTAAATCAAAATTGGATATTCTTTTTATGAAATTCCAATTCCCATCATCATAGTATTCTTCTCCTATAAGTTTTAAAAATTTGCTAGTTTTATCTAAAACTTTATTTTTACTAACACCAAATACATCTTTATATTTGAATCCTATAGTGGTGTGGAAATCTATATCTTCTAATGAATATCTATTTCTAACAGCTTCTAGTTTATCTGAGTCACAAACAACAAAGAATGTTCTATTTTCATCCCTACTTGCAGTACCAACACCGAGCATTTTTAAATCATCAATTGGATAGCTAAAAACCTTTTCTAAGGATTGTACAAATTTATCACCACCCATACTCTTAACTAGTTTACCATAGTCAATTGCATTTATAACAGTAATATGGTATTCACCATTATCCCTATTATTCTTATATGAAGTATATTTAGAATAGTCATCCTCTGATAGAAATGATTTCATATCTTCTAGGAATTTGGTTAGATAACCACTAGGTATTTTTACACCTATATAATAATTTCCTAATGTGTCTTTAATATGTGTCAAATAATGTGTCATTGTGTTTGTTATTTTTTAAAAGCTTCACTCTCTTTTTTTCTTATTTCAATACCTAAGTCTCTACCACTAAAACCTTGGCTCATTAACTTCTCTGAACTAATAGAAGGTTTGTAGTCAATAAATTTAAATAATACCTCATCAGCACCTTTATTGACCGATAACCACTCATGTAAGATATCATCACTTATACCAAGTTGTTCTCTCTTCTTGTATATATCAAACACTAAATCTACATTAAATGCTAATAATCTATTCAGAAACACTATAGTTGATGCTAAGTCATTTGGTATCTTGTAGTCTTGTACTAATCTTTTTTCTATCTCTTTAGCATTATTAAAGGATTCTGACTTGAAAAGATTAGCCATTATTATCTCTATCTTATCAGATATGACTAAAGATGTATTTATTGAAGCACCTGGAAATATCTCATCCCACATATCAAACTCAGTAAATAAATTTAAATATTCGTTATAATTTTTTGCTTGTTTAAATGATTTTTCCATCTCTTCCCATATACGCTCTTGAGATATTCGCTTCATTTTATTGGTATCTGGATCTAGGTTTTCTAAACTATTATTTATTTTTATAGCAGATTTTACACTACTATGCAGTTCAGAATTATATCTAGTAGCAAACCTAAATGCCCTAAGTATTCTGAGCGAATCTTCACTAAACCTTTCAGAGGGGATACCTACAGTTTTAATAATTTTACTCTTTAAATCTGATATACCACCAACTAAATCTATAATTCCTCTAGTATCCAAATCAAAGAACAGACCATTTATACTAAGGTCTCGCCTCTTAACATCATCTTTTATGGTAACTCCTAATTTAACCTTTGGATTTCTACCCTTAGTCAAATCAGATCTAAATGTAGCAATCTCCATACCCATTGGCTCATCTTTTGTATAAACAACTAATACACCAAACGCTTTACCTTGTAAATTGGTTCTATATCCATTACCTAATATATCAACTACCTCATCTGGTAGTGCATCAGTTGCTAAATCAAAGTCTTTAGGCACATCTCCTGTTATAAAGTCTCTAACTGCACCACCAACAACATATAACTTTTTATTGTTGCTTTTAAATATTTTATGTATGTCTTTTACTGATTCTGGGATAATATTCCACATAGCTATTTATTTTATTTTTACAAATATACAAAAATAAAATTAATATTTTGTTTTTTATAAGGCTTTATGTGTTTCATTCTATTCTATTATTTTATAGTGTTCCTTAATTTTTTCTAAGTCTGGCATTTCTAAATCATTATCCCTTATGAATGTTTGTAATCTGTCTAACATAACGGTATCCCTGTTTCTAACTATTTCATAGTCTACGAAGTCTTCTATCATAAAGCTATCAGCATTTCCAATAAAGGTATACACTAAGATATATACTGTATTTTCTTCTATATTTATACCACCACTTACTTCTGGGAAGTATTCCAAATCTCTCAATTCATTATAAGAACAATTAAAATCACCATTTACTGTTTGTGGACATCCCTCTAATGATATTAGATGGTTATTAAAGCAATGAAAATGACTATTTACTGTTTGTGGACATCCTTCTAATGACAATAAGTTGTTATTAGAGCAATTAAAATACCCACCTACTGTTTGTGGACAACCTTTTAATGATACTAAATAATTTTTAGAACAGTTAAAATCACCACCTACTTTTTGTGGACAACCTTTCAATGTTTCTAATTTATTCTGATAGCAATTAAAATCACCACCTACTGTTTTTGCACACCCTGCCAATGATACTAAATTATTATCAGAACAATAAAAATCACCACCTAGTGTTTTTGGACACTCTGCCAATGTTTCTAAATTATTATTAGAACAATCAAAGTCATGTCCTACTGTTTGTGGACAACCTTTTAATGTCTTTAATTCATTCTCAGAACAATTAAAGTCAATACTTACTGTTTGTGGACATCCCTCCAATGATACTAAGTTGTTATCAGAACAATCAAAGTCATATTCTACTGTTCGTGGACAACCTTTTAATGTTTCTAATTCATTCTCAGAACAATCAAAATAACTCCCTAATTTTTGTGGACAACCTTCTAATGACACTAAATTGTTATAATAACAACTCAAATAACCACTCACATAATTGAATCTAAGAGGTAAATATTTTAAGCCCCTATTGTTTAGATTAACACCACCATCAACATCAATACTTAAATCATCATTAATAGTGTAGTTTTCTATTTCATACCTATTACACACTTCTATAACTTCCTCTCTTGTAGTTGGGAAGTTAGGGCCATTGCTCTCGAATATCTTATAGGGCTTTATGTGTTTCATTTCTATTCTATTATTTTATAGCGTTTTTTAATTTCTTCTAAGTCAGGCATTTCTAAATCGTTATCCCTTATGAAAGTTTCTAATCTATCTAGCATAACAGTATCTCTATTTCTAACTATTTCATAGTCTACAAAGTCTTCTATGAGAAAACTATCAGCAGTTTCGATAAAAGTATATAGTAAGTGATATACTGGATTACTATTTAAGTGTATGTTCCCATTTACTTCTGATAAGTATTCTAAATCCTTTAGTTTATTAAATCTATAATCAAAATTACCACCTACTGTTTTTGGACAACCCTTTAGTGATTTTAACTCATTCCCCGAACATTTGAAGTCACCATCTACTGTTTGTGGACTACCTTCTAATGTTTCTAATTTATTTTCAAAGCAATAGAAATCATGATTTATTGTTTGTGGACAACCTTTTAGTGTCTCTAATTTATTAAAAGAACAACTAAAATACCCACCTACTATACTTGGACCACCTTCTAGTGTTTGTAAATAATTGGTGCTACAATCAAAATTACCACCTACTGTTTGCGGACAACCTTCTAGTGATTTTAAGCCATTTCCAGAGCAATCAAAATCACCACTTACTCTTTGTGGACAACCTTCTAATGTCTCTAATTGATTCCCTGGACAACCAAAATAACCACTCACATAATTAAATTTAAGAGGTAAATATTCTAATCTTCTATAAGCTAGATTAACATTACCATTAACATCAATACTTAAATCATCATTAATGGTATAGTTCTTTATTTCATACCTATTACACACTTCTATAACTTCCTCTCTTGTAGTTGGGAAGTTAGGACTTGTACTCTCAAATATTTTATAAGGTTTTATATGTTTCATTTTATTCTATTATTTTATATTCTTTTTCAATTTCTTCTAAGTCAGGCATTTCTAAATCGTTATCCCTTATGAATGTTTGAAGTCTATCTAACATAACAGTATCCCTGTTTCTGACTATTTCATAATCTACAAAGTCTTCTATCATAAAGCTATCAGTTTCTTCATTTTCAATAAAAGTATATACTAATAGATATACTGGGTTTATATCTATATTTATATAGTCACTTACTTCTGGGAAGTGTTCTAAGTCTTTTAATTCATTATTATTACACATAAAATCACCACCTACTACTTTTGGACTACCTTCAAATGTTTCTAAAATATTACTGTTACAATAAAAATCACCATCTACTGTTTGTGGACAACCTTCTAACGATTTTAATTCATTGCCACCACAGTTAAAATATCCAAATACTGTTTGTGGACAACCTTCTAGTGATTTTAATTCATTTCCAAAACAATCAAAATAACCACCAACTGTTTGTGGACAACCTTCTAATGTTTTTAGCTTATTATAAGAACATTCAAAGTTAGTACCCACTGTTTGTGGACAACCTTTTAATGATTTTAATTCATTTTTATAACAATAAAAACTCCCACTTACATAATTAAATTTAAGTGGTAAGTATTCTAGTTCTTTCTCCACTAAATGAACATCACCATCAACTTCAATGCTTAAATCATCATTAATAGTGTAGTTTTTTATTTTATACTTTTCACACACTTGTATAACTCCCTCTTTTGTAGTTGGGAAGTTAGGCTCATTACTCTCGAATATTTTATAAGGTTTTATGTGTTTCATTTTATTCTATTATTTTATAGTGTTCTTTAATGTTATCCAAATTAGGCATCTCTAAATCGTTATCTCTAATAAATGTTTGAAGCCTATCTAGCATAACAGTATCTCTGTTTCTAACTATTTCATAGTCTATAAAATCTTCTATCATAAAACTATCAGCTTTTTTGATAAAGGTATATACTAATAAATTTACTGTGTTGTGCCCTATATCTATATCACCACTTACTTCTGGGAAGTGTTCTAGGTCTTTTAATTCATTTCTATAACAATCAAAATCACCACCTACTGTTTGTAGACCACCTTCTAATGATTTTAATTCATTACTATAACAAGAAAAGTTACCACTTACTGTTTGTGGACTACCCTCTAATGTCTTTAATTCATTATAACCACAATCAAAATTACCGTTTACATAATTAAATTTAAGTGGTAAATATTCTAACTTCAAATTATGTAAATAAACACCACCATCAACACCAATACTTAAATCATCATTAATACTATAATTTTCTATTCTATACCTATTACACACTTGTATAACTTCCTTTCTTGTAGTTGGGAAGTTAGACACATTGCTTTCGAATATTTTATAAGGTTTTATATGTTTCATTTTTATTCTATTATTTTATAGTGTTTTTTAATTTTTTCCAAATCAGGCATTTCTAAATCATTATCTCTAATAAAGGTTTGTAGTCTATCTAACATAACAGTATCTCTATTTCTAACTATTTCATAGTCGTTAAAATCTTCTATCATAAAGCTATCCGCTTTATTAATAAAGGTATACACTAGTAAATATACTGTGTTTTCCTCTATATTTATACTACCACTTACTTCTGGGAAGTATTCTAAGTCTTTTAATTCATTAATATAACAAAGAAAATTCCCATTTACTGTTTGTGGACTACCTTCTAATGATTCTAGTTTATTATTAAAGCAATTAAAATCACCATTTACTGTTTGTGGACTACCCTTTAATGTTTTTAATTCATTATTAGAACAACGAAAATTCCCATTTATTGTTCGTGTGCTACCTTCTAATGATTTTAATTCATTACTATAACAATCAAAATCCCCACCTACTGTTTGCGGACAACCTTCTAATGTCTTTAATTCATTATTAGAACAATCAAAGCTACCCTCTATATAATTAAATTTAAGTGGTAGGTGTTCTAAATTTTTATAAGCTAGATTAACATCACCATTAACATCAATACTTAAATCATCATTAATAGTATAGTTTTTTATTCTATGTCTTTCACACACTTCTATAACTTCCTCTCTTGTAGTTGGGAAGTTAGGACTTGTACTTTCGAATATCTTATAAGGTTTTATGTGTTTCATGTTTATTCTATTATTTTATA
>Ga0307930_1000574_pt1 | contig 29383 bp, 18 predicted proteins | sample OrgLakmetageno46_FD_203161 | JGI IMG/M metagenome (GOLD analysis project Ga0307930, IMG submission 203161) | Saline water microbial communities from Organic Lake, Antarctica - #46 | ecosystem: Environmental > Aquatic > Non-marine Saline and Alkaline > Saline | place: Antarctica: Organic Lake...
CATGAAACACCCAGGGAAATGCGCTGGTCTGTTTCGAGAAACGAAACGCCGGCGAAAATCGTGTTTCGTTTCTGTTGTTTCATTACCGACGTGTTTCAACTCTGGCCCTACGAACAAGGGTATTTCTCTGATCTTCTGATGATGAGCTTCTTTCTCTCTCCGAGCTTCTGTGATGAGTGGTTGTTGCGTTGTTGCTGGATCGTGCGTTCTGTATAGTGGGCTTTGGGAACCACTGTACGCAGGACGCTGCGCCTGTGCGAAGTACGAAGTACAGCCAGTTCCGAGTAAAAAGAGCGGGAGCATGTGCTCTTGGCCCTCGCTTTCTAAGCATATATCGGAATTGCAGTAAGAGAACGAAATCGGTTTCTAACTATCGACTTTTTTTTAGAACTCGAACTCGAACTCGAACTAATACAAACCCAAATGACACAGAAGCCAATGCTGCGGGCAGAAGTGTACGCGCGTGCGTTGCGCGCAAGTCAAAATCGTAAAGAGGATTTTCGACCCTCGCCTCGTCAATCCAAAGCTTCTTTGGTTTAGTTTGCGCTGCTTTGCTTTTCTTCTCTACCTGTCAGCCTTCTAATTCCGGCCTTTCGGGGCCTGTCTCAAAGAACTCCCAACCCCCGGAACTGAATTTAAACGAACAGTGAACAACAGTTCTGCTATTTACTACTTCGCATCTAGCCCATAGACACTACATGTAGCAGCCACCACAAGCTGAATCGGTGACGGTGTTCCGTGCAGAAGACAATATGGCCAATTATTCATTAGTTCTTAAAAGGATTAAGGAGTAAGGAGAAAGGGGCCTTGGTATAAAATTTTGCTCTTAACTCTTAATGCTCTGAACTCTACACCGGCAGAGTTCCAACTCCATTTGCTTTTAACAAATGAAACATGGAAGTGTAGAATTCGATAGTCTACATATTTTACGAAAGGGAATTCCATGGACGTGTAGAAGTGTCATTTGGTGAGCGAGCGAGAAGAGTAATGTTCAACATAGCCCGAGGAACTATCCGGGGTGCCGTCCGAGCCCGAGTCCGAAGAATGAGTAGGATCGAAAGAACCTTGGCCGGGAATGACGTTTTTTACGTAGTGCTAAACGGGCCTTTTTTGACGTTTTTTACGAAACAAAATTTACGTCAATTTGCGTAAATTTACGTATAATATCGAGTTGACTCCTGCGTCATTCCCAGCCAAGGAAAGAATCATTCGCAGAGGAACTCATTTAGAGTACTGGATTCCTTTTACCTGTAGAAGTAGTAGAAGTGCTAGGCAATAGTTTAATTGAAAAGGGTATACACGGAAAGGGAAGCTCAGAGCAGTGGTGACTTCAACCTGTGCAACTTCCCCATACAGTCATACAGGGGAGATCAGTTTCTACAGGGCGCGCGTAGAAATCCATTAATAAATTCAAATCAAGCCTCACACCCCGCAATCATCAATTCCGAATAGGTTTCTCCTTTAACTCGGCGCTCATCCACCAGGCTTTTCCTCGACATTGTGACGGCGACGTCGCTGAAGGGTCTGGATTTGCGCCCTTGCAAGGCAATGGGCCTTTTAGTGATGGCTCGGAGCCTTGCGCTGACAATGCTGGTTCACTCAGGCGGTCCTCAAAAAGCTGAGCTGCAGCTGCACTGCTCTCGGCACTGCCTGGCTTTTCCAACGCCCCAGAGGCTTCCTGCCACTCGTGAATCATGGCAATGATTTGCTCCGGATCGATTGGGTGGCCCACGGTTATTGGCTCCGGGGCCTTGGTGTCCTGGTTGAAGACCACTGAACCAGCTGGCCAACTCTGCAACGACCAGGTATGGCTTTGTTTGAGCGGCCCGCCCGGTACAGCTTCATGGTACACACGGTGCATGACGCCACAATTTGAGCCTAGGCGCATGAAATAGGACAACGCAGTGCCCTGGAACGCAGGCCAGCTGAAAACTTCGACCAAGAGTGCACCGGGAGCCATGGCAGGTACTCCAACCAACGCACCACCGTGGGCCGAAATCAAAACATCAGCTTCAGCGAAGACGCGAAGCTGTGCAGCAAACTTGTCGTGCTCACGGACGTGAGACTGAACCGTAGCGCTGGGAAAGGCAGCGCGCAATGCGGTCTCTAAATCACCAACGTTGCTGATGTTGCGATTCCCTGAAGGTCTGTTCAAAATAATTACGTTCATACCGTCGTCAAACCTCACGGTCCGAGGTGTAGAAGGCAATAATTTCCCGGCAGCAGCAGCTTTAATGAAGGTATCGTCCCATAGCGGGCGAATGGCGTTCCTGAAAATGTTGCAACTCGCAGGTGACGCAAAAAAATGCTTGCCTGTGTGCGGGTGTTCCTTTGTGCTAGCATGCCTGTGTATTTGGCGGCTCGAGACAACGCCCGCAACCAGTTCAGGTTTTACAGTGGCATGAGAAGCCTTATCGTCAGAATAGTGAAACGCCAAGAAGCCGCCATTTGTGCATTTCGGCCCGTAATGCTTCGCCTCAGCGCACCGATCCGGCAGCGTCACAATATTTTGTACCGAGTGCTGCAGAAGAGCAGCCGTAGCCATCGACGAAAAATCGTCAGCGTATTGGAGATTCGGAGGCAGGTCATCAATTGCAGGATCTGGTCGAGAGCGCGCGAAAGCAGACACAGCAGCCCGCCCACCAGCGAGCAACGCACTGAGCCCAACGAAAGGTTGCTCCACCATCACGGTGATACTTCGGTTGTTCGCCGTTGTCACGGCTAAGCTCAGCGCATTGCACAGCTGGGCCAGCTCTTCAAGCCAATGCGGAGCATGGGTCTGGGTGTGTGGCAGCACAAACAGCATGTCTGCTTCAATGGTTCGTGGCAAGCCTGTTGTCGGGGCTGTTCCCTTTGTCGCGGCTGGTGAATGCGATTTATTGATAGCTTCGCAGAAGCAAAGGTAGCCTAGGTTATTCTTTCGCGCCACGAGATCACAGCACATACCACCGTTCAAAGTTGGTAAGCCCATGGAGATCGCCTGCGCATTGCTATTCCTCCCTGGAACCTCGCAGTGCGCGAATCTATCATGTTTGCTTTGAGGCGTGCAATCTGGCGCTTCATCGGGCGGAACCAAATCATAATGGTCTATGGGACGCGCCTTTAAGTGTCGTGCCTCTAATGCCACAAATAAGAACATTACCCATTGGGTCAGATTCATAGCTTTCTTCTTTAAAATCCTGTGTTTGCGTTTCAATTATTATCAAACCAGTTACTCAGTTCTTTGAGGTTGAGCCCGACGTCGATGTCACAATGAGCTCGAGTACATTCGAAAAAACCAGGTTATTGATGTACTGAAGTTTAGTTTCAACCAATCTATATGATTGAACGATAAAACTTATCAAAAGCGACAACTCTTAACAGCGAGCACCTGCATGCCATTGGGTTATCATTGTTATCACTTTATCACGCTGTATAGTCCCTCTTCTACAGATAAGTACCAGAGCAGCAGAGCAGGGTAGTAAATTCAATAACGGTAGCCTCAAATAGCCACGAAGTGTAACGGAGCTAGCCGGGTTGCCAGGCTGGCCACTATTGGTAGCTTACTTGCAAGGACTCGAAGAAGTAATAGACTACAAGTACAACATACAGTGCTAAGTTAGAGTAGATAAGTGCTAAGTAGTCCAAGTAGTCTCGTTGCTAGCTACTGTAGCTAGCTAGAGTTGTCGTTGCTAAGTTGTTGTTAGCTTGTAAATTTTTCGCGCCTCATCAAAAGAACCTGATTTTAAGTAGAAGAGAAGAAAAAAAAAATGCTTCGATTTTTGTCGGTTGAGTGTTGCTTCGTTGCTTCATGCTTCATCCTCTTTTGTGAACCTCCGTATCGCCGTGTCGCCATCTCTCCACTTACGCTCACAAGATTAAGACCCTTCATTTAGTTGCCTCGAAGTCTATTTCGTTCGTGCTTGTTGCGATAACGAGTTTCCCACATAAAAATTGTCTGCTCGTGTGACGCTTATTCTGTCTCTCTTATTCATCCCTTGAATTTGAGTGGAACTGCATCACCCGCGCCTTCTCCTCAACTCTTTCTCGTCGAACAACGTTCAAGGGCGTCACCGGGAACGCTCTATAAACCATGTCTCGCTCAGCATTGGACAAGCTGGAAAAAAGAGAGGTACGTTCGAGCTTTCCTTTTTGGTTATCCGGCTTGCCTTTTACTTCTAAAATTTATCATACTTTGCTACTCGTTGCAGGCCCAGGCCCAGGCCATGGCAATGGGCGGCTACGGTGGCGCACCTGCGATGATGAATGGGGCTATGGGCTACGCAGGCTACCCACCCGGATATATGGCCATGGGCTACGGCGAAGACCAACAGGTACGCATGATTTAGCTTTCTTAGTTTTCCTTATCTTCGAAGGGAGAGAGAGAGCGAGCGATGAGGTCTTTAAGTAGGCCATGATTAGAAAGCGGGGAAACAGCTACGTAAGCTGATTCTTTTCGACCTCGTGAGTGATTTTTTTTTCGCTCTGCCTTTCGTGAATATTTACGTTGAAAGAAATATGAATGGTGTTGGTTGCGCAGGTTTCGCGATCAAAGAATTGCGACGTTGTTACCTAGCTGACGTTTCAAACTAATATCTTGCTCTTTGTGTGCGTACTCTCTTGGGTGCTTGCTTGCTCTGTATATATGTTGTGTGTGTCTGGTTTGTATGTCTATTCTGCAGGTATTGGGTGGTCTTTTCTCAACTGCTCGGCTACCTACCTTTCAGCTGTCCTGTAATAAATGTAATATATCTATACCTGTTTTCCTGTGCTCGTGTGCGTTTCTTTCTCATGCGGCTGAAGTTGAAGTGCTGTGTGCGGGCGCCGTATATTCTCCTGTCTTCTCTGTTCTTCCGCCACAAGCACGTGTTCCTCAAACCGCCGCCTGCTTGCCTCAGGAGAAGAAGAAAAACGAAGTCCCGCAAGTCGGCAACTCCTTGTTCAACGTGAACAAGCTGCTTTACGACCGCATCGTGGAAAACGACTACTTTTACCGCCTCGGCGGGGAATGGTCGTACCAGGAGTTGATGGACGAAATTGTCAAGCGCGTGACCCACGTTGAGCCCTGGGCGGCCGGCACCAGCCGAAACGCGTCGACAGCTTGGTGCATTCTGGTGAAGCTGTGCCAGTTTCGGTTGACCACCAAGCAGCTCCAGTCCATGCTGCGCAAGACCGGCCAGCCCTACGTGCGCGCCATGGGCTTCCTGTACTTGCGCCTGGTGGTGGACCCCAAGAGCTTGTGGGACTGGATGGAAGACTTCGTGGACGACCCCGAAATGTTTGCGCCCTCCAGCAACCCCGACGCGACCATGCCCATGGGCGACTACGTGCAGAAAATCCTCAAGGACATGCACTACTACGACACGGTGCTGCCGCGGATTCCGGTCCCCATTGAGCGCAAGATGAAAGCCCTCATGATTTTGTTCGAAGACGAACAGAAGCGCGCGAAAGCGAACTTGCGAGCGATGCACTTGCTGACGCCAGGCGCCACAGTGCAGGCCATTTACAAGGACGAAGAAAACGACCCTGCGTTTTACGAGGCCACCGTGGTGGAGGTGCTGCCACCAGAAGAAGATGGCCGGAAGCCCCAAGTAGTGGTTACCTTCAACGAGTACGGGAACACGGAAACAGTTTCCCTCGGCAAGGTCATGCTTTCCGAAGGCAGCAACGGTGGCGGCGGCGGCGATGAACAAGGCGAGCGACGGCGCAGCCGCAGCCGCAGCCGGGACCGCGGTGATCGGGAACGTGACAAGGACCGAGATCGCGAACGGGACCGCCGGCGCAGCCGTAGCCGGGATCGTGACCGTAGTCGGGATCGTGAACCGCGCCATGGTGGCGGCGGCGGAGCAAGCGGGTCGTTGCTCGACAGCGTCATGAGCAAGGTGACGGAGCGGGACCGAGATCGGTCAGCGGCCACTGGGAAAGACTACGCACAGCGTCCAGGTAAGATTGTTATTACCCGCGTACAATACTTTCGCACATAGGCAGTAAGTAGCGTAACTGTCTCTGTCTCAATGTTATAATAGACCTCATCAATTCATGCTCGTGTTACGTTTTTTTTTGTATTCCTGTAGCGTCTTACAAGGGGTCACTGTCCCTGAAACTCGACCGCCACACGAACCGCCCCAAGTCGAGGTCGCGGTCTCCCGACCGGCGCAGCGGCGCCGCGCAGCAGCGGGGCTTGGACAAAGACGGGCGGCGCGTGGACCGCGAAGAAGTGTACGCCAACGCACAGGCCTACCGCCGGGAACGCGACAGAGAAGCCGTGGAGCGGTCCGACGTGTACGCGAGCGGGCCAAGCCGCAGCGCTGCTGAAGACCAGAAAGCGCAGTATCTCAAGAGCCGCTACGGCGACTCATCAGCTCGATAAAGTTTTATATGAAATAAGCGCATTGCTTCCAGCCCATTTTATTGCAATGACCTCGGGCTTGAGTGCACCCGACAGCCCGCTGTTTTTCCGCTCAAATTTTATATTGAGTTACTCTTGATCAGCCGCACAGCGCACAGGGCTTCTCCCACTCTGGGGTCTCCCCTGTACTTCCGAGTTCTTCTGTTGGCCTCTACGACGACGAATGAGATCTCAATACACACCGATTTACTACCGTAAATCGCCGGTTCCTTCTATAGAACTTTCCACAAACCGCTGCGTGAATTAATAAAATGGTATAGAAGCTCCATGCCGCTTCCTTTCGCTACACAGACAATGAATAATGAATACAGGAGGGTCTTCTCCTCCGCCTTCCAGTCACTAGGTAAAGGAAGACGCCAAATTCGAAATGGGCGAAGGCGCTGATAAAACAACCGAATTATTTACTTTCCTTCGAATGAAAGTTCAGTGTCTTCGTTTACATGCCCAAGGAGCTTATCCAATCATGCAGTGAATATTCTTGACTCCATGTTGATCTAAGATGGCCACCTATTCCACTCAAAAGAGGTAAATTTCTAAGGCCGCAAAGACGTCCTATTTCTTAGGGAGCTTTTTAGCAATGGCTCTCGAGAGAAGTCTTTCGATGGAATTGTAACTATTGTCCCGTGCCTTAATGAGGGCTGTGTTGCCTTCATTATCCTCAGCATCGGTGTTTGCACCTGCTGACAGAAGAAGCATGACGACAGCGTTATGACCATTTTGTGAGGCCATGATGAGCGCTGTCCCGCCGTCATAACTATGAGCGTCCTTATCGGCACCTGCTGAAAGAAGGAGCTTAACTGCAGCGGCATCACCGATACGAGAGGCATTCATGAGCGCTGTGATCCCATCTATGTCAGGAGCGTCGAAATCAGCCCTGGCTACCAGGAGGAGTTCTACAGCAGCCGTGTGACCCACATACGAGGCCTTGATAAGCGCTGTCTTGCATTTATTATCCTTGGCGTCCTTGTCAGCACCTGCTGAGAGAAGGAGCTCTACCAGAGCGGTGTGACCTTTGAATGAAGCTCTCATTAGTGCTGTGTCACCGACCTTGTTCTTTGCGTCCAAGTCAACACCCGCCGACAGGAGGATTTCAACAACATCGGTGGTACCATTACGCGAGGCGCTCATGAGCGGTGTTTCGCCAATTGCATTCCTCGCATCCTTGTCAGCGTTAGCTTCTAGAAGGAGCTTTACTATAGCAGTGCGGCCATAGTACGAGGCCCAGTTGAGCGCTGTCCAGCCATCAACATCTCTAATATCCCTGTTAGCGCCAGCTGACAAGAGGAGCTCAGCGGTACCGATTTGACCATTGCTCGAGGCCCTTATGAGTGCTGATTCGCCATTCTTGTTTTTAGCATCCTTCTCAGCGCCCGCAGAAAGAAGAAGCTTCACGATCGCGGTGTGGCCTTTGTAAGAGGCGCAGATGAGCGCTGTCTCGCCAGACGCATTCGTGGCGTCCTTGTCAGCCTTCGCTTCCAAAAGAATCTCCACAATATCGCCATAACCATTGCTTGAGGCCCTCGTTAGTGCGGTGCCGCCATTTTTGTCCTTAGCATTCTTGTCTGCACCTGCTGATAGGAGGAGTTCTACAACAGCGGTGTGACCGAGCTCCAAGGCAAACATGAGCGCTGTGTTGTCGAATTCATCGTTCGCATCCTTGTTAGCACGGGCTTTCAGGAGAAGTTTCACGGCAGCGATGTGGCCGTCGCGCGAGGCCCTCGTGAGTGCCGTCAAGCCATCGTCATTATTCGCCCCCACATCAGCACCCCCTTCTAGAAGGAGCTTTACGATAGCAGTGTGGCCATTGCTCGAGGCCATCATGAGACCTGTATTGCCGTATCGAGCCCGCACCTCGACGTCGGCACCTTTCGCGAGACTATCTCGCACAGTCGCCATATCGCCATTTTCAGCAGCACGCACCAGCGCAGCCGTTGCCTTTGTTGCAATCATAACAGCAACCGCTGCTGAGACCACCGAGCGCACCCAAGCATGTGCCTCCAGCGACGAGCAGTGCCGTGATACGCGCAGCGCCTCCGTTCGTGAATAATTCATTTCGAAGAACTCCAAGACATCACCGGCACAATCGTCTGGTAAAGCCAAGAAGGGCATAGTAACGGAGGCAAGCTGCACAATGAACGCATTACATGCCCATGCAACAACCACGGCACGTGCGTCTGGTGGGGCCCAGTGAAAAAATGGGTCAAAATGATAAGTGCGTAAAGACAGCGCTATCGTCGGCACGCATTCTTCGCAAGTTGACTGGGTGGTACAGTGCGCAAGAACAGACGAAACGAGAGTAGCTGGATCTGCAGCAATGGTTGTTAGAACGTCACAGTGGTGTTGAAGGAGATCGCTGCAGCTTCTATTCGTGGCGAGATCGAGGGGCGTGGCGCCATTTGTATCTTTAGCGCCCAAGAGTGCACCGGCCTCGATTAGAGCTTGCGCCGTCGCCAAATCTCCATTAATGGCAGCTTCATGAAGCGACGTGCGGCCATGCTCGTTGGCATAACTTCCAACAATATCAAGAGTATCGGAGAGTGCGGGGTCAATTGATGCCTTATGCATAGCAAGGGCAGAACGGGAAGCAGCCGGGCTTTTCACCAAGGCTGATCGGCATACCAATACAACAGCCAAATCCTTGACATCATCTACTCTCTTGTTCTCAGCTGATGATTGAGCAACCGCACCTACTTCTAAAGCTTCAATGGAGCAAGGCATGAACAAGAGTCAGCTGAAGCTCCTCTCTCGGATACTTTCGAAGTCTTCTGCTCGGATTCACACCGATAAATTTTATAAGATTTTCTTTGCCCCTTTTCAGTTCCTCTTCATTGGAACTCTCAAGGGAGTGCAGTGGCAGGCAGTGCGCCGTCGGTACTTAAAATCAGCCTACTTGCTTCAACGTATAGCTCGGAAAAGCAGACGTTGAGAGTTCAGGCGTAACGCGTACCACCTTTCGCCGCTTCGCGCATTCCGCGCATTCTTCCTTCTTTCTTCCTTCTTCCTTTTCCTATCCTGCTTTCTCTGATATATGAGGGTAAAGTTCAACGGACAATTACTACGTATTGTACGTGCAGCAGCAGCAGGCCCAGCAGCAGCATAGCAGCCTTAACATCCATATGGTGGATCGGATGGTGGATGGAAAGCACCTACAGTAGCAGCCAAGCAGCCTCTCCTATTGTAAGCTAGCTAGAGTCTTACAAGCCTACTCTTGGCCGGACGACTTGGCATCAGCTACTCTATTTTAACAGAGAGAGCTTGGGCATATGGAACCTGTCCCACCGGAGGATGACGCCCCGAGCACGGCCGAATCGCCAGTTGCTATCGCTCCGACCGAGGCAGAAGCAGCTGCTGCAGGCCTAGAGCACGATGTTTCAGCCGCACTGCCATCGACCTCCTTTTTCAAACACGCAGTCGCACTTGTTCCGCTTAAGCCTGACGATTTAGCTGCACTCGTGGCCTCGGACGGCGACGGTTCTGACCCGCCGGCAACGTGCGCAGCTGCGGTATCTCGGCTGCAGGCCCAACCGTATGACGCCGAGGCCTGGGCTGTGCTGATCGAGGAAAGCAAAAAAGCGCAGTGGCAGCGGCGGCGCGTGCTCGCATGTGCGACGTCTCAATTTCCAACCTCAGGGAAGTTGTGGGCTGAGCGTGTGGGCGCGGAGCTGTCGGCGCCTGCCGCGACCCCGGAGGCCGCAGAAGAACGCGAAGAGCGTGCAGACGCGCTCTGGGCCCAAGGCTCCACACTGTGCGCTCGCGCGTCCTTGGAGCTATGGGCAGTCCACATGGAGCGAGGCCTGGAAGTGTACGGGGCGCAAGCGGCTGAGCGCGACGCCGCGGCCCGAGAGCAGCGCCAGGCCCCCACTGGAGCAGTGCAGCGCGCGTCGGCGGCCCGCGACGCGCTGGTGGCGCGCTTCGACGCGTGCTTGGCCCAAGTGGGGCACGACTTGAACGCGGGCCACTTGTGGCAGCGCTACGTAGACTTCGTGCGCACCTGGCCGAGCTCCAACGCCGCGGAGCGCAGCGAGCGGGTGGCCAAGCTGCGCGCCATTTTGCAGCTGGCCAGTTCCCTGCCCTTGCGCGATGGCCTCGACTTGTGGAACCAGTACGACCGGCTGGAAAAGCACGAAGTCTCAGGCAACGAGCAGCTGGGGGCGCAACTCGTGGAGAAACACCGGCCGGACGCACGCGCTGCGCAAGAGGTGGCGAAAGCTCGGTCGGTGGCATGGGAAGGCGCGGGCTTGTTTGGCCCGCCGGGATCACCTGCGTCGCTGCAAGCGCTCCAGGACCGCCTCACGAAGCTTCCGGTGCCACCGTGCAGCAGTCTTTCGACTGAGCCAATTCGCAACGCAGGAGGAGAAGGAGCGTCGTCGTCTGCTCTGTCAGCGACGACGACGCAGCAGGGTGGCTGGGCGCCCCTCCTTGACCAATCCGTGCTCGGCCTCGAGGATGCAGCATCGTCGTCTGCGGCAGCCAAAGGTGCTACTAGTCGGCAGTGGCAGCGCATGGGCGAGGACCAGGTGAAGCACCTCAAAGCGTGGCAGTGCCGGCTAGCTCACGAGCGCTCAAACAAAGAGCGACTCCCGCCTGCGGTGGCGCGCCGGCGCGTGGTCCACTCGTACGAGCAAATGGTAAGCCACCAAGAAGTCTCACAAGCACTCACGTGGATCTATTCATGTGCCCGTGCTTGTAACATCAAAAGATAGTTGCTTGTTTCGTCCACACCCTAATCTAAAAACTTTGACAAATTGAAAAATGCATATTGTTCTCCTACTAGGTGGCTGCGCTGCGATTTTATCCGGAGGCTTGGCACAGTTATGCGTCCTACGAGCTGTCCACCGGAGATGCCGCAGGTGGAGGCGCACTACAGGGAGACGCTACTGATGCTGCGGACGAAGCACTGGGAGTCCCGGCAGAAGCAGCAGCGCGCGCGGGAGACATTTACCGAAGAGCGCTCCTCGCGGTAGGTTGCGAGATGGCTTAATTTAAATTCCTTACCTTTTTTTTGGCACAAAAAGTATGAAAAGAAAATGAAATAGCATCATATACGCTGTTCTTTTAATGGCGCAAAGCGTGGTAGAATCAAAGCCCCTTGATTCTTTTAGTGCTCGTCCTCGATCACAATACACACATGCACTCCTAGGTGCCCGGCTGCACGATGCTGCATTTAGCGTACGCCGAACTGCTCGAAAGCCACCACATTAGTGGGGTGGACACGACAGGAACCAGCGCCGCCAACAGTAGCACTGCTGCCTCTACCGCTGCCGCTGCCAGCAGTGCAAGTGGGAACTCTGCGGGCTTGGCGGCGGCGCGCAACGTGTACGTGGGGTTGGTGCAACTGCAGCCGACTTCCGAGCTGGCGTGGGCGCTGCTGGAGCGGTTTGCTCGTCGCGTCGACGGCGCAGCCGCGGCTCGGCAAGTGTTCCGCTTGACCCGGCGCGCGCGGCTGAGCGGCGAGCTGGGCTGCCACGTGTACCTCGCGCACGCCCTCCTGGAGTGGTGAGCCAAGAAGAAGCTGTGTTACATGTACCACTACTCTCGTGCGCACACAACCGATACCCTAACGCACATGTATATGTATGCCTTTTCCGAGCTCCGAATTACCTTTTCGCTTGAGTAGATTATTGAATTATTGTATTCATGGTGTTCTATCTCTTCACGCTAACCTTTTTTCTCTCTACAATTGTTATTCCTATTCTTATTTTGTTTCTCTTGTTATTTTGGTCTTTGTACGATCTGGACGAACACCTCCTCCAGGTACGCTAACGGCTCGCCCTCCACAGCGCTGCAAGTATTTCGCTACGCCGCTAGCCGCCACCCCATCAGCCTCATGCGCGCCGACTTCGTCCTTGCTTTTGCCGAATGCGTAGGCGTCGTGGCTTCTGCTGCCAGCGCTGGTAGAAGCGCTGAAGGTGGTACGGCTGCTGCTGCTGCTGCTGCTGCAGAGAGCAGCAATGATAGCACAAGCAGCAACAACAGCAACAACAACAATAGTGCCACTCTGCAGGACGTGCGCAGCTTGTACGAACGAAGCCTAGCTGCGATGAGCGCTGCCACCTCTGCATACCACGCTCACCTCGCCCAAGCTTCGGTATGAATACAAGGCCCCTCGATCTTGGTTTTGCCCTCTCGTTCGCATTAACATAACTCATTTTCTCTCTTTCGCTTTGTGTCGCTTAGAATTTCTTTATTATTTGTTGCGTTTCTCTTTCTCGTGTTCTTGAATGTTCGCCGATATTATTAGGGCGACCACGCTACCCTCGTTGATGAGTCGAAAGCCACTGGCGTTGGCTTAGACTGGCGCGGGGCTGTCGCTGCTCCTGGCCCGAAACCGATTTGGCTGGCCTACATGCGCTTTGAGGTGTGCACTATACAGTGTCTCTTTCTCTGATCACCGTATACGAAGTACTTACTACTTGCCTTTTCCCCATGCACCTGTGTTCTTTTTCTCCCGTTCACTGCTAAATTTTGTATTCAATTGATTGTAATAGGTGCTGCATGCCAGTTCCGCGCGTGACGGCACCCGCGTTCGCGAATTAGAAAGGCGCATGCTGGCGAACCTTCCGCCTCGGGACCTGGCCGCCTACGATTTCATTTCGACTTCAACCCACTCCGCGACGGATGCTCAACCCTCTTCTTCCTCTCTTGCTTCCGGAGCCTACGGGGGCAGCAACAACAGCAACAATGGCGCCAGTGCCAGTGCCGGTGCGGATGCTTTGGAAGGTGAGGGGGCTCTGCAGCGGCTGTGGTGGCGGCACGCGCCACCCGGTCTAGAGCCTGCGCAGTGCGCGACGCCCACGGACGCGGCCTTGTACGCACGTTGGTCGTCTTCTGCGAAAATGCTTCACAGCACAGGGGCCTTCCACACCACTCACGCGGGCGCCAACGATGTCGTGTACGGAGGTGGAGCCGGGCAGCCTTGGAACAACAAAAGTATTGGCGGTGGAGGAAGTGGGCGCTTCAACAACAACAACAACCGGTTATACGCGCAAGGAGCAGCCTCGGCTTTGGTGCTGCCAGAAAAAGAAGAGCCCGCGTGGCTGCGGGCGGCCCGTCAAACGCAAGCGAGCGCAGCGCAAGCGCTGAAGCGAGCGAGTAGCCTCAGCGGCAGCGCAGGTAGCGACCGTGGCGATGGAAACGGCATCAATGGTGGCGGCGACAGCGGTGCAAGTGGAGCTGAGTCCTCGCGCGTGGGCGAATCGAACGGACAAAACTTGTGCGCACCTCCTGCCACGCCGCTGGCAGCCACCTCCGGAGGAGGAGACACGACCTCTTCAATGCAAGGGCCGCCAATGGCTGGGGTGCCCCCTTTCTTACAAAACTTCGCGCGAAGCCTGCCCCCTGCGGCCCCGGGCCAACGCCCCGACGTGGACTTGGTGCTCTCCATCTTGCTGCACTCCCCGCAGCTCGGGCCCGGCGGGTCGGGCCTCGGCCCGGGTTTCGGCCACACCAGCGGCCACGGCAAAAGCAGCAGCGGTAGTGGCGGCAGCGGTGGTGACGTCGGTGTTCCCCCTGCAATGATGAACGCCCCACCGGGGATGGCTCCTCCTCCGGGCATGGCGCCTCCGCCGGGCATGATGGGAAAGCGCGGGCGCGGTGGCGGCGGTGACGACGACGATGACAGCGACGACGACGCGGCCTATGGTGGGTCAACCACAAACGTATTTCGCCAGCGCCAGAAGTCGCGCCTTGCTTAAGCGGACTATATTTTCTAAAGCGAATGGCCTTGCGTACTCCAGTAGAGCACTCAATTCACAGAGAAGCGAACTCGCGAAGGGAATGGATTGGTGGTATATAAACTGAAATGTGGAAATGACCACGGCAGCTGTAATTCAGCCGACCGGCACGGCTGGCTCACTTGTAGCTTGTGGTGACTACACCCAGCTATTACAGCTATTTAAGTAGGTAGTTATGTGCGATCAAACCTGGCTTCGTATCCCCCTCCCTGCCTCCCTCTTGTCTCTTGCCACTCATAAATATCGAACTTCCGACGTCCACGTCCCCGTACCTCGCATAGCCCACGGACATCAACACCAACCTTCTATGTCACTACGTCTATGTCTTCGCCGCGAGCTTTACGCTTGGCGCTTGGTTCTTTTTTCTTAGGTGTTATTTTTGCCTGGCTTTCTGTTCTGAAAAGTGGAAAGTTGCATTGTAATTGCAATCCGAATACCCTCTTCGCCTGTGGCCTGTGCAGCCTGCGTGACCTGTGAGCCCTCTATTTCCAGAGCCCGTCGTCCCTGACATCCCTGACAGTCCCTCGTCCCTCAGCCTCGGCTTCAGCGTCAGCCTCAGGTCATTGTTTAGACGCGCACCAAAGCGCTAAGAGCTAAGAGCACACACTTGCTGTACAGATACCGAAGCAAGTTGCCCCTGATTCGTGCATCGCGCGGGCACCAGAAATTGTGATTGATGATTAGATTGATGATGAGTTTAGAGCTTGGCCAAAAAAATGAAGCATCAACATCCGTGTGAAGATCTTGTGGGTTCCGCCAGGGTCTTTACGGCTATTGACCTTATTGCCTAAAGAATGCTCTCGCGAATACATCGCAGCTTGTAAACTTATGCTAGATGCTTATATTCCTATGCAGAATTTAAAGCTCGGCTCAGGCGAGCATTCGGATCAAATGCTGCATCCGCAGAAGCACGCTGGTAGCGCAAGCGATTTCGAGACTACAGTAATAGTTGACGGCAAGTTGCCAAGTGCTCAAGAATCAAGGAGCACAACACTTATATCGCCTACCAATCGCTTGAATGGAGTTGACAACCATCTCATCGACGACGCAGTTGGGTTGCGTAGCAAAAGATTGTCGCCAACGAGCGTGATGCCGACTCCTACGAGCCCAGGCGTCCCGCAGATGAGCCCAATGAAAAGCGACAGCATTGCGCAGGGTGATGGCAATGATTCTGATGTGGAAGAGCCCGTTACATTGCATGCTGGTGCTAAGGAGCCCCGCTGGAGTGCGACGTCCTCGAGGTCCAGTGCGTCCTTGGTGCCTAACCAGGCCACTATTGCACCGCCACCACGATCGCGCGCACAAGGTGGCAAAGTGCTAGCAGCTGATCGACCAACACTTGTAGCCACTAAAAGAATACCTGCCAAGCGTGTAGCTGCACCTGCTGGGATAGTGCTGCTGCAAGGACTTGTGCGCCGAAAGCGCGCCCTGCGCATCGTGAAAGACGTACGGTCGACTGCGCAGGCTGCGGCTGCAGCGCAGGCGAAAGCTGACGCGGCTGCCTTGGAAGCGGGCGCCCACCGCTTCGTCCGAGCGGTATGTTCTGAATCATACGAGTCTTTGGCTGTTATCATTTTGTATTCCTAAAGTCTTTCTTATTCTGCCCTCTGATTCGCAGTGCTCAACCACAATCCACCCGCATTCACTGCCTGCTTCCTCTTGCTCTTTGTTGTTTCGCACGCTTTCGTCGTCTGCTAGGTAATGGTGGCCCCGCACGGTGCCCTGGGCGAGCGCGTGCCCTCGGCGTCTTCGGTGGCTTTGACCCAGGCAGCAGCTGACGTAGCTGCGGCTGAAGCTGGCGCCAGCGAACTCTGGCCCGTGCTGGTTGAGACTGGTGCACTGCTGCCCGGCGGCCAAGCTGGCGCTGGGGCGTTGCCTGCACACGCTCCCTTACCGCCAGCTGTAGACAAAGGCAGCAGCACTTCAAGTACGAACAACGGTGCTGGCAGCGGCCAAGGCAGCGAAGAATTGCCGTTACCAGCAAAAGAAGAGGCAACGTGCTTGTGCTATGTGGCTGACCCGGGAGATGGCCAAAAGCCACTTTGGGGCCCTGGGGATGACTCTGACGAAGCCACAGCTGCTCACAGCGCGAGCGGCGGCATGGTGCGCCTTGGCAACGCCACTACTCTTGGCCCGTCTCTGCCCGACTTCCGAGGTGCTGGGGTGCCTGCAAATGCCGCGGCGGCCGCCAACTCTCTTGCTGCTTGCTACGCGTACTTGTTGGCAAATTTCCTAGACCAAAGCAATGCAGCGATCGCTTCGAAACAGCACAACAGCAGCAGCAATAGCGACAAAGAGCTTGGGGGTGGCTCTCCTCCTCCGCACAGTGCTGGAAGTCCCGTGCCAGTGCTTCGGGTGGCGCCTCTGCTTTTGCCAGATCCCACGGGCCCTTTCAGTGGGTTGAACTTCTACGCCCCGTCGCGCGCTGCCTCTCTCGCTCGGGGCTCGACGGTAGGCCGCGGCAGCAGCCGGAATCCCAATTCTGGTGCCGCTGCTGGTGGCAATACGGGCGGAGCGAACTTGCGCGAAGACACGGACTTGCTGAACCAGCAGCCTCGCGCGGGGCGCTTTCGCGCTTCGCTAGCAGCAATTACTTGGGATGCCCTCGAAGGCGCGTACAAGGTTCTTACCCCCGCGCAGCGCGCTCTGCTAGCTCCGACACGCATACTGCCGCAAGCGTCTTCGCCTTTATCCTCTTTGTCGTCGTCGTCGTCTTCTCGTTCGTTTGGGCCAACTCGTGACTCACCCCCACCCTTAGGTGGCACAGCAGGAGCAGCAGCAGCTGGAGCAAGCATTGCGCCCAGGTGGGGCCCACCGCGCGCGCGCGTGCATTTGTGCGTCGCCAATGACGACGACCGCGCTGCGTTTGCAACTGTGGGGTTTACGGTGCAGCCCGCGCCATTGTTGCCATTCGGACCGCTACCAACCCCACCACCACCAATGCCAACGCCTGTTGCACCGCCGATGCCTCTGGTTGACCCCGTGCCAGAGCTGCCGCGTGGGCGCTCAGCCACCACGACTGCACCGACCTCGTTGGGTCGCAGTGGCAATAGTGGGCGATCACCGCATGGGAGCCAAAGTCGAGGCATGCGTGGTGCTCAGGGCAGTCGACAAGGCCTGAGTCGAGGACGCGAGCGCGCGCAGTCGTCGTCGTCGTCGCGAACGAGAACCTTCTCGGCGAGCTCGCCGACGAGGCAGAGCGCAGCCACGACGTTGGAAGCAGACCAAAAAGCAGCAGCGGCAGCAGCGGTGGCTGAGCGGAACCGCGAGCTGGAAGCAATGGTGCTGACGTCATCGGAACAGGCCGAGTGGCAAGCTCTGAAAGCGAAGCGGGTGCGTTGGTCTTGTATTTCTAGTGAGGCGAAGTCGTCCCCTATTCATATTTAGACCTGCTACGATGGTGTAATCTCTTGAAATCAAATCAAAGTTTGCTTCGCATCTGTTATTTCCATACATGATGAGTTCAAAATTTTAGCAACGATTTCTTAATTTACTCATGCATCTCTTGCCTAATATGAAAGGTGAGCAAGAGCTTAGTGCTTTCGAAAGCTGACAAATTGCGCCTCATAGAACTGCGAGGAAAGCTTAAATCTAAAGCGAAACAATTGCAAGAAAGTGGCAGTAGCAGTAGTCACTCCGTGGGTAATGATTTTTTATCAGCCAGTGCCGACGGTTGGAGCAACGTGGGCAGTGTAACCTCTCATCACCCCTCGAAATCAGGTCCTTCTGTGCGTGATACCAGCAGTAACAGCAGCAACACTAGTGGCAACTCCACTAGTGTCCCCAACACAGCAACGGGGCCTCGAAGCAGGCCATTGCCATTCTTCAACCATGCTCTTAGCAACAACAACCCCGCACCAGCGCAATTCGAAGCCATCAACGAAGACGGTCCGATGTCACCGGGCATCGCAGCCCTCCGCAGCGGCGGTCCCGACGACGACGACGAAGACAACGCCTTGCGCGGGGGCCGCCGGGGCGTCTCCTTCCAGGACGAGAAGTCCGCTGTGAATGACGCCGAAGGGATGGCGACCTTGCCCACGGTGTCGGCCCACGCGCGCGCTTGTGGCCTGGCCTTCGTCCGTAGCCGTTGCCGCGTGCGCCCTTACGGGCTTCTTGGGGAAGGCTGCAGCAGCAGCACACCACCCGCAACTTCCGAGCAGAAGTTTGCACATGCTACAGCGGAAGCACCACCAGCCGACATGACGGCACCCGGATCGGCGGGGCCGGACCCCACCCAAGAAAGCGGCGTGTGCTTGCTCGAGCCCGTCGGGATGCACAAGCCGGTGGGGGCCCTGGGCGCCTGGCTCTTCGGGAGCGCCGAGGCCGCCGCGGCCCACCCGCCTAGGCCGGAAGTGGTGCGCGCGGTACAGGGAGCAGGCCACGCCAAACACGCGGTCTACGCTAAGCGCCTAGGGTCCGTAGGCCACTCGTGGCGCGCCAATGCTTTGGAAGTGCACGTGATTCACGCGGCGGCGCCAGACTTGAAGCGCACGCGGGGGTTCAGCTTGAGCCGAAGCGGAAGTTTAGCCAGGTCTCAGCCAGGGAGTTTGGCGAGGGCGCACAGCCGCCAAGGCTCGCTCGCTCGCAGCAACCCTGCCAACAGCAGTAGTGGTATTGGTGGTGGCGGCGGTGGAGTTGGCATGGGCGTTTGCGCAGGCTCAGAGACTGTGTCGCAACTTTCTCCTCGTGAAGGCTACAACGAAGTCCTTGCCGCGCTGGCAGGCACGTACCGCGCGGTCCTCGTGGAGTTCAGCGGCTCCGGCCAGCGCGTGCTGCGGCTTTTGCCTCTGAGCAGCGGCGCGCAAGCCGGGCCCTGGGTGCAGTCCCTGCCCCGGGTGACGTTTGACGCCCTGGAGCTCGCGTTCGCGTTGCTGCCAGCCAGCGACCAGGTTCGTTCTTCCAAAGTACTCGAGTATTCAATTACCTCAAATGCACTACGAGCTGCTCTCGCCGCTTTTTTTTTTAAACCCAAAAATGAATCTTATACCTTTTTGGTATCTTTATTTGCCCTAAACTTACTAGATGTTGGATACATTATCTCATACTTCACCCTCCATGTATGCGCGGGCACATTGATGCAACCTTATATGTGGGTGTGCAGGCTGCTGTGTCCGAAGGCGAGGTGCACTTCTGCCTCGCCGATTCGGCCATGCTCGATGTCTTTGCGGCGGCCGGTGTTAGCGCAGGTGCCGCCTCCGTATACACGGAGCCTCAAATGCCTACTCCGAAAAGGCCTCAATCGTCTCCCACTCCTCCCACTCCTTCAACTCCAAGTGTCGCCAAGACGAAGTTATCGCCGCCGTGCTCGCCGCCGCCGCTGTCCAAGTCCTTGTCACCAACACTGCCGTCTTTCAAGCCCCTCGTCGACGAGGTTGAAGGCACAGTCGCGAACGGTGGGACGTCCTTTGAGGAGGAAGAAGAAGACAGTGGCTTTCGAATGCGCACACCCCTAGCTCAGCAGTCCGAGGAAAGCGAGGACCGGCAAGCCAACCCAGGTCGCCCCTTGAGGTTCGTACAACCGGAAAACGACAACCAGCAAGAAAATCCAAGCGGTGGTGGCATTGGAAGTAGTCCGGCTCCGGGAATATCGCCCTCATCGGCACCTTCCGTCCCTCGTAGTGTGCCACTGAACCAGCGCCAAGGTCTTCCTCTGAAGGTGCACGCTGCTTTTGGTGAAGGTCTTCAAGCCATGCCCAGAACTACCGATCCGTCTATTCCGCCTGCTACCACGCAGCAGTCGCCTCTTTCACCCGTAGGTACCGAATCTCCGAAGGTTGCGGCAGCAGCCAGCGAGGCGCATGAGCACAGGAGTGGCAGCAAGGGAACGCGAAACTCTCCTGGTGGTCAAACAAGAGTACCCATGATTCCAAAAGCGGCGCCTATGCCCGCTACTTTAGGGACTTCAATCTAGGCATATAGCGATGTTAACGCGCGTTTTGTTGGTGCTTGTAGTTCTATGATCTGGATAATTTTGTTTTGGAGCACTTGAATTAGGCGTAGAACTGATTCAATTCCGAACCGCGAAATTTGTAATTTTTCTTGATAGTTCGAATTCGCTTTACATCCTCTACACGAGCACTGCTTAATAGTTGGAACTGCTATGTATTTTATTACGCACTATTATTTACACGCACCTGGTTTTGCCTTTATGGCCGTGTTCGTGTTAACTGCGTTATGTGTTATGTGTTTGTATTTGCATATTTGTCTTTTGCCTTTTGCCTTTTATTTTATTTGCATCTTTACATCCGTTTCAGGCCCCTACGGGGTGGCGCAACTGTTTTAGCCCCTACGGGGTTGCACCAAAATATTACGAGGGTCGTCACGTCGCAGTCGCAATGAACAGGCTAACAGTTAGCTACTAAAGGCGCTCTAGCTAAGCTAGAAAAGCTGTTTGCAGTTGAATATTCTGATGCTATGAGTACCCTAACCCCATTTTTATCTCGTTCGACACCTAACTGGTGGTGCGTCGCCTAGTAATGCTCATCCTTCGCAGCTTGAGGACCGGTCTGATCTCAGTGCTAGCAGTTGCTTCTCCAGCTTCCTTGAGCGGCGCTAGCAATAGTGATACGAGCGAACCTCGCTCGAACGTACTATTATTGATAGTCGACGACTTGAGAGCTGAACTCGGCGGCCCCTATGGATCAGACGTGGTGCAAAGCCCAAACATCAACCGGCTCGCACGGCGGGGCGTAACGATGCTTCGAGCCTACTGCCAGTTCAGCATGTGCTCGGTAACCAACCTAACTGCTTGTATAATAAAAGCATTAGCAGGCATTTTACCTGTATTTATCAATCTATTCATGCTAATTTGAAATACAATGTGTGCTCAAACTTCTTTTTGTAAACTGTTCATGCACATGCTTTGCAGCCTTCAAGGTCAAGCTTTTTGACTGGAGTGCGGCCCGATGCTACGGGCGTTTATGATTTGGCGACGAGTTTTCGAGACCGGTTAGGGCCTAGCGCCGTCACGCTGCCGGGTTACTTCAAAGCACATGGATATGCGACTCACGCGATCGGCAAAGTTTTTCACGGCAATCTCGATGATACTTCTAGCTGGACAGTTCCGTGGCAACCCTGCGACGGCCCTACGTACTACACGGAGGCCGATCATGCTGCCACAGTGGCTGCCCATGCCGCTGCAGGCGGCGGTAATTACGGCGGCGGCACCCCAGCAATTGCTGGTGGAGGAGGCGCTGCTTCATCAGGACTGCACATGAAAGATACGCTGGTAGAGACGTTGGGGCCATCCGCAGCTTGCAGCGCCCCAGCTCTAGGATCGGCTCCCGTGCCCGATGCTTACTTTCGCGACGGCGCCATTGCGTTGGCCGCTGTGCGCGCGTTGCACAATCTAACAGGAACGACAGCGATCCCACCAGTAAGCAGCGGCGCTTCAAGGAACGAAGACAAAGAGCAACAAAATGCCAAGCAGCCACCCTTCTTTCTGGCAGTTGGGTTCACCAAACCGCATTTGCCCTTCGTGGCTCCAGAGAAGTACGAATTGAACTAAGATATATATATCGAAAATGATTTATCTTGTAGTTTCGATGCATTCTCTACCTCGCTAAGGCAGGTCTTTTCAGTTTGAATGCCCCTCGTCATCACGCATTACAGGTATTGGCGGCTGTACAACCGCGGCGCCCTCGCCGTAGCTTTCGATCAACACCGCCAAGTGAACGCGCCGCCTTTTGCGGTTGACCGCGGCGCGGAACTCTTTTCGTTTGCGGACTCAGCTCTCGTGAAGCCCCGGGGGCGACCGCCAGCGCAGGCTACTAGCAGCGGTGAGAGCAGCCTTCGAGCGAATAGTATTCGTGGACGCCGCGCAGCCCGGCAAGCCGCGAAACAAACGATCAGCTGCCATGAAGCAGAAGCTTCGTCATCTCCAGGAAGTTCCAGCAAATTGGCAGCGGTAGGTTGCATGAACCGGTCCGTGGCACAACACGTGAAGCACGGGTACTACGCCGCGACCTCATACGCGGACGCTCAGGTGTGTCAGATATGAAATTTCCTCCTGGGACACTTGTTGGTCAATGTCAATTTCCAAATTGCCATACGGTGGTGGCATCTTGTGTTCTCGGAAGTATAATGGCATCTTGTTCTTTTTCTCATAGCCTATTCATCCTGACTACCATATCAGATCGGTATCGTGCTTGACGCCGTGAGCAACCTCAACCTCTGGGCGTCCACGGTGGTGGTCCTGGTGAGCGACCACGGCTTCAAGCTCGGGGAGCACGGCGGGTGGTCCAAGCTGAGCAACGTGGAAGAAGACACCCGCGTGCCCTTAATTGTGGCGGCCCCGCCACATGTGCTCCCGTCTCCACTGTCGCCGTCCCTGGACGATTCATTACCAAGCTTAGGAAGCAGTAAGAGAGCTCACAACGAAGCAACGTCGAAGCCCTACCGCACGAGTGATGCTCTGGTGGAGTTAGTAGACCTCTTTCCGACCATAGCAGACCTCGCCGGCCTTCCTTCTCCGCCCCGAGCCCAGAATTGGGTCTTAGGAGGAGGAGAAGGAGGAAGTTATACCAAGCATTTTCACAGCGATGATGATGGAGCAACAAGAGATAGCCTTAGCAGCAGCAGCGACAGGAAAATGGGCAGTGCTTATCGCAATGGTGGCAGTGAAATAGACTTAGGGAACATGCAGCCCCTCGAAGGAAGTTCCTTTTGCACAGTACTTCTAGCAGCGGCTACTGCTACCTTGGGGACAACGCGCTTACTCAGCAACAGCAACAGCGACCAAAGGACAGGTGCTGCGGTAGATATTGATGTCCCCTGGAAGGTAGCAGTCTTTTCTCAGATTGCGCGCATGGTGGGTGGTGGTGGCAGCAGCGGTGGGCGGCAACACAGTGGTGGTGGGCGAGCTAATGGACGGCGTGGAAGCACTACTGCAAGCAGTGGTGCAACCACTAGTGGTGGCAGTGGGGGTGGTTTAGGATTGATGGGTTACTCGATGCGCACCACTCACTTTCGCCTAACGATTTGGGTGGACTGTGGCAACGATCTCACGGTGCGCGTGCCATTATAATACGTATACGGCTAGCTAGGAGACTCGTCGTGCCTTGGCTCTCAAGAAGTGAAATCTCAGTGGAATGAATACTTGATAAAGAGGGGAGATAGTAACATGTCTTAATTGCATATTATGGCGCATCCTCAATTCACTTCTATTTCCATCGCACTCCTTTCGCGCAGGTGGACCTTTCTGTGCGGCCGATGCGTGTGCAGCTCGCCGCCGATCCTCTCTTAAAGGCTGCCGCAGCAGACGCAAGTCGTGCCAACAGCACACGCCGCAACCTGGGTCGGGTGAGATAGAGCTTCTACCTCAGTCGCTCAAGAAATAACCTGTCGATCTATTGAATAAAAAAGGCTATCACATCTTTTATCACTTGGCTATGCTCGAATTCTTACACGGTTTATCTTCATGTTCATGGCTCCTTTCTCAATTGTGGCTCCTCTACTTGTAGCTCTTATATCTCTCCCATGTGCGTACTGTCGATACTGCTCTAATATGACGAAGTGGGAAGCCGTTGAACTTTACGACTTGCGTGCCGACCCGTCTGAAACACGCAATCAGTATGGTAACGCTTCCTATGGCGCTATTTTCGACCAGCTTTTACCGATTTGGCAGCGCCACTGGCCAGATGCACGAAACAATCTAGTGAAGAGAGCATTTTTGACTTGACCTAACATTCGACGCAGCCATTCGCCTTTGTCGGATCCTTGACGCGCAAAGAGGGGCCTGGCTTTTAAAATTGCCATTATTTTCCCATAAGTATTCCTAAATAAAGTCGCAATTAATACACATACGTTTTTTAAATGGATTAGATATAGGTATACGGCCAATGCCGCCTTTATTTCTATTTTGAAGTATCTAGGTCTAATTTAGGTGAATTTTTCTTTATTGCCCGTAGCCTTAATAGGGACGTATATACCTGGCAGCGCGCGCTTTGAATAAATTTCGGCGGGTTCCTCGCTGGAAGAAGCCACTGACTATTTAAAGAAGTAAAGAGCCAAGAGGGGCATATAATGAACTTTGTGCTTAAAATGAGGCGCGCATGTGCCTCATGCCTCCGATATTTTCTGTCAGATGCAAGCAAGATAATCTTCCCATTTCTCTTGTTGAATTGTTGATAAACATTAAGAGAAGCAGAGACAATTCTGTACGATGATCCACGCAGAATTGCTCGGAGTTAAGGGGGTGCCGCTGCTGCTGATGTAGGTCTTCCACAGTCGCCTTTACCTTTGCCGTTGCGCTTTGCATTGTTGCGTTTTGCTTGCCCCTCGTTCGTAGGTGACGGTGGCAGCGTGCCAGTGGAATCAGGGGAAGCATTGTTGTTGGTGTGTTGGACTGCTGCTACGGCGCGATCTTTGCCACTTCCTTTGTGACCTTTGCCGCCGCCTCCCCCTTTGCCCTTGTTGGCACCAGTGCCCTTGCCAGCACCCTTGCCGTTCCTTGTTGGGGATGACACGTCGCCGCCGGCCCCGCTACCCTCGGCACTTCCACCTCCGCCGCCGCCCCCGAGAAGTGGCGCAGTTGTTAGGCTGTTGCCGAGTGCCGCCACTCCTCCTCCGCCGCCGCCACTGCTGCCGCTGCTGCTGCCAGTGCCACCGGTGGCTGCAGTAACTGTTTTTTTACTTGTCTTTGCAGCAGGGTGGTTGGCGCCCCCCTTCTGGGTGGTGGCAACTGGGCCGTCCCTGGCACTTTTGACTCGGAGCCCGGCGGGTGGCTTGGCCCCCAGAACCGCGGCGCCGTTCAAGGCTGACATCGCCGCAGCCGCGCCTTGGGCCGACTTGGTGTTCACAAACGCATAGAGCAAGCCACCGGTCGCCGTCGACTTGAAGGTGACGTCAGTCACTTCGGCGCCTGCGCCCTCGAAAGCCTCCCGCAAAGCCTCTGGGTTGGCGAACTCTCTCGTGAAACGCGACACGTGCAAGTTCCTGGAACCACCTTCTTCGCTGCCGGCAGCAGAGGCACCCACGTCGCTTTTGTTGTGGTGCACACCGTTGGCAGCAGTGGTGGTGGTACCGCTGCTGCGACTGCTGCTCGCGCCATTCTCCTCGTCGTTGGCCTTGTTGTCCCAGTTGGAGCCGAATTGCACTTGCGTGGCAACTTCAATGGCGGCGTTGAGCTCCGCTTCAATGTCTTCGAGGTTCACCATGTCCATAGTAGTGGGGTCGCCAAGCGCTGCTGGCGGAGGTCGCGGTGCCGCGGACTCCTCCACTGCGGCCACCGCTGCTGCTGCGGTTCCCTTGCCTTTGCCTTTCCCCTTGCCCTTGTTGGTGGTCTTGTGAACAGCAGTAGCTGGAGCAGCAGCTGGAGCAGCAACGCCTTTCCCTCCAGTGTTGCTCGCTTGTACGGCGGCGCCAACCGGAGAGCCACCGCTACTGCTTGATCCATTACCCATGAGGCCGGGCGGCATGGAGGCGCCCATGCCAGGAGGCGGCGGATGAGACGACTGCTTTTGCTTCAGGGCAGCCAATTCATCAGCGCCGAGGGCATCCAGCTCCGACCTCCAAGCTGCAGGGTTTGCTTGTTCAGCGGCAGCTGCCTTCGCTTTGGCTTCCTCTTGTTGCTTCAGCTGCGCTGCGCGCCGCGCCTGTTCTTTCTCCTTCTTCAGCCGCTTCGATTCCGCCTGCGCTGCTTTCTTGGCCGCTTTGATTTCGGCTTGCCGCATCTCATAGGCCATCGACATGACTCCACCTCGCACCACGTACTCAAGAAGGGACTCTATGGCGGCGTCAGTGGCAGTGGCCGCCATTGTCGACGCTTTGCTCGCTCCTTTTGGCTTCACCACCCACCCGTCGTCCTCTTCATTGTTGTTACTGGAAGCAGCAGCAGCAGCAGCACCGCCACCACCACCACCACCAACAGCAGCCCCCTTGCCTTTGCCACTCTTACCGTGAGACTGTTGCTGCTGTTGTTGATTCTCGCGAGCCGACGACGCGCCCGCGACGGCTGCTTCTTGCGCGGCGTACAGCTCAGCGAGGCGGCGATCTTGGTCCACACTCTCCTTGCCAGCTTCGTCTTCTTCTCCAGTGGCGTCCTCAAACGCATCCTCGTCATCGTCCTCCTCTGAATCATCCTCTGAATCATCGTCGTCGTCTTCTTCCTCAGACGAAGAGGAGGCCACCTTGGCGGCGGCCTCGGCTGCGGCTTTCGCAGCTGCCGCTGCTTCGACTGCTGTACGCTCTTGTCTCACCCTTGCTTCCGCAGCGAGGCGCTCCGCGTCAGCGGCCCGTCGCGCGGCTTCCACGTTCCGCTGCTGGGCCAGAGCAGCTTGCCGCTTTTCTCTCAAGGTGGCGAGCGGGGCTGGCACCACCATTGCCTTCTTTTCGCCTCCGCCTCCCTCCTGCAGCTGCAGTTGAAGGCTATCTTCAGAAAGGTCCCAATGCACGGGCACGTCGTCAACTTCAGGCAGCACCGCGTTGGTAGGGGGCACATTGTTCGGCAAACTCCACGGCTGCTGTTTGGCGCCGCCCTTGGCGTCCTTTCCGTTGGTGGCAGCAGGAGGCAGCGCCAAAGGTGGCCACACGTCCGCCACCGTCACGGTAATGTCGTCGCGGCTCTCCTTGCGCTGAGCGGTGGAGGTTAAAAGAGATGCTGCAGCTTGGGGCAGCAACTTGTGAGTCAGTTTTGCAGCTTGTTTGCCCGACACCACGTCCCACAAACCGTCCGACGCGAGCACCACGCGGCCGCCCGAAGGCGGCAAGCAAGCTATTCTAACCTGCGGCGTGGCGATGGCTTGGGGCGCGGACACGTCGCCAATGGTGCGGCTCATCATCAGCCCGCCGGGCCAGAGCCGCGCGCAGCCCTGCTCCGTCTTGGTTTCTTGGGAGTCTGCAATTGCGCGCGCACGCACGTAGAGACAGGATGAAAGTTAGCACGGGTGTCAGTACAATCAAGTCCTGGCACATGCAAGAAAAAAAAACAGGACGAGGTGAAGTGTTTGCACGAGCGAAAGTGCGTACCGATAGTGCCGCCAGCGGCACGACAGCGCGCGCATTCAGCTTTGTTAGCGTCAAGGCGGTGGTCTGCGTTCAACCTCAAGACGGCAGAGCCCGTGTACAGGAACGCGTGGGAATCGCCCACATTGGCACAGCAAGCGAAGAGCTCTGCAGGTTCCTCCTGATGCACAAGTTGAGGGCCAGGTCGTGGATGTAAGCGATAGAGGGAAGGCTGTTTAAAAAATGGGAAGACGACATAAAGAAGACCAAAAACGCGGGATATACCAATAGCATGAATATACTCTAATTGAGGCCATGAAAGCACCGTTGTCTTTGGCCCCGCGTAGCAGAGCACCACCGTGGCGGTGGAGCCCGAGTCATCCGCTGCGCAAGCAATCGCGTCGAGCCCTTGAAAGGCTGCAACCAGGCAAGCTCCAAGCGAAGACTGCCACCGCTCAAACAAGGACGCTGCGCAAATCAAAAATGTGGCAGCAAGAGGAGGAGGGAAGATAAGTTATTGTCATTGCACGGTGCGAGGGAATGCAGGTACAGTAGTACTAGTAGACGGTAAGAATTGTAGAGTAATGAGTAGATTTTCACAATTCTAGAGCTAGGTAACACACGGCAGAACGATCGTCACATGAAGAAGGAACAAAAATGTACCTGCATCAGTGGGCCCTTCGCCGGCACGCTTGTCCATTTCTTCGATGATTCGCGATAGCATGCGCTGCTTGCACATTTGCGCAGCTTTCTGTACGGAGCCGCAAATGGATTAACGAAAAGAGGGACGGTGAAAAGGATACGATGCAAAACAACAAGGGGCTCCAAACTAGCAGAAGTGGAATATTGCTATTTCAAGAGGCACTAGAGATTATAGTTCAATCTATTATCGCGAATAAACCATAAACAAGAATTCAAAGATGCTCTGCATTTCTTACTTGTCCGCCGTGACCATCAAAAAGCCCGAAGTATGAAAAGTGTACGCCCGTTGTTGCACCACGGGGCCATACACAGTCGACTTCATTTGTTGCAAAATCCTCACCCTAGTCATGAAGAAGGCATTATTTGAAAGCGTTTTAGGATTAGGGTTAACCCTCACTAAACCCATGCAAAAAAAACTTGAGGATGAGGTCTTGGAAGAATGGACCATTCTCACTTTGAGAGACTTCTTCGCAGTGTGCGCCTTGCAGGCCAACACCGCGCCAACATTTGCCGACGCCATAGTCGGTAGAACGGGTCCCTGCTGCTCAAGCCGCAAGACCCGGCACTGCGGCCACAGAGCTGATCTGACACGAAGCTCTGGAATCTTTTATCGAGAGCCGAGAGCCGTTTTATAAATCTGAGACGGGGATGAGTCAACAGGTAACGCTAATTTAGTACAATGCAAAAAAAGAGAAAACGAAGCATTCGAGGAGCTGACGTCGCTGACGTCGCTGTGCGATGTCTGGATGTCTGTATCACAGCAGCGGCGTGGGTCCACCGCACCGCGATCAACGAAGTTGATGTCAGTGGCAACACGTGTCAGAACATACGTACCCAGATAAAAATATGGTGTTGCGGACTTACGGACGGACATTTTTCTTCGGTGGGCACTTTTTGGTCATGTCGACATAAACATAAAACTGCGTTGATCTATTCGGATTCGCAGACCACGCCGACTTGATAGGAGGGAAGACGGAAGACGCCAGATAGAGCCTTCTAGAACGCGCAGTTTCATGCTGCATTTGCAAATGCAAATCACCTCTAGGAACGTGCTATTTCAGCCCTCGTCTTTATTTACACTGGCAGTGGGGGAGTATAATCTAATAAAAAGCTAAAAGCCCCGAATTAAACATTTAAACACAAATCAGATGCCTACTGATAGAAGGAGAAGGCCACGATACGGAATATTATAGCTTCTTCTGGGCGGCTTCCTTGTTTCTGGGTGTTGGCCTTGTTTTTTAGTCCCTAGTCTACAAGTCGGAGCTTAGGCATTAAATATATGAATCCCTTCGGGGACTGTCTAAAAAATATAAATCAAAGCACGTACCATATATTCCAGGTCCGGGTCCGGGTACTGGGTTGTGAATTGTGAACACGGATTAGATTAGATTAGATTAGATTATACTCCCCAATTGCAAAGAAACAACAACAAATAGTATAAAGCTGCGTTTTGATGAATCCTCCAGAACAAGTCTGACTGGGCTGAGTGTCCTTTGCGCAATGCAATATTCATCTTTACTCTCATGAACCCCGTAGGATCAATTCTCGGAAGGAGGCATAGGTTTCGAGTACGTCCGTGATCTCCACTCCGACCTATCTTCTGCTATGGCACGCCATT
>Ga0307930_1000576_pt1 | contig 29354 bp, 34 predicted proteins | sample OrgLakmetageno46_FD_203161 | JGI IMG/M metagenome (GOLD analysis project Ga0307930, IMG submission 203161) | Saline water microbial communities from Organic Lake, Antarctica - #46 | ecosystem: Environmental > Aquatic > Non-marine Saline and Alkaline > Saline | place: Antarctica: Organic Lake...
ATAGCCTTACCCATAAGAGTTACGGAGTATTATTACTTCCAGCTTATAAACGATTATTTGGGAATGATACTAGTGCTTTAATTGAAGAACTCAATTATATTCATAATCTTTCTGGTCCTCGATTTAACTTCTGGATACCGGGTTTTAACGAAATTAATAATAGAGAGAATATTGAAGTTATAAGTTATTCATGGGGAAATCTAAAAACTACCAATCCTCTGCCAGGTGGATATGAATTTTCAATAAGCTCAATATCCCAAGCCAGAAAAGATATTAATAGAACCTACGGTGTGAGTGTAAATGCAAAATTAAATAGTTTTATGTTTATTGAAGATGAATCGATACTTATTAAGAAGATTCAGGCATTAGGTGATATTCGTAAACTTGGAAATAAAATATTGAAGATATCAAATACAAATGAGAGATAACGACATGAGCTACAAACCACAAATAATGAATAGGCTTAATGTTATATCTCTATTCGTAAGTCTATTGTTAGTAGTTCTTATTTTATATTTCTCGCTGCAAGCAGGTAATATTCAGTCGGCTTCTATTGCTTTTATTTTTCTTATACTTTCAATGATACTTTCATTTTTAGAAATGGCGATAAACAATCTTGAGTTTAGCAGTAGTGCAAAGTTAAATTCAAAAATTGTATTTTGCTTTGGCCCCCAATTCACTAGACACCTAATTTAGTTTTCTCTATATACTCCACAGGACTCAACATTCCAAGTCCTGAGTGGGGTGCTTTCTCATTATAATCGTTGATCCATTCAGGTAACATCTTTAAAACTGTATCTGCATTAAAACAGTCAGAGGTGTACACGTAATCCCTTTTGATCGTTCCAACAAATGATTCCGCCATTCCATTAGACTGTGGTGTCCGAGGCCTTGTGAAACAAGATTTTAGATTCATATGACGTCCTAATTCTATTGTTTCCTTTGCTCTATAAATTGTCCCTCTGTCACTTAGAAATTGAATAATCTTTGGTGCTGTAACGGAGTTGAATCTTTTAAAGATACTACTCATCATTAAGTCTTGAATGTCCTCAGCAAGTAATGGCTTTTTTCTCGCGACAAAATCAATTGCAAAGCGGTCATGACAGTCCAAAGAAAATGCGACATAAACTTTTTCTCCGTTGAAGCAAATGATCTCAAAACCGTCTGAACACCATCTCGTATTCGAATGAAGAGTTATTATCTTTCCTGTTTTTTCATGAGTTCTTTCAATACAATTCTTAACTTGAAGTAATCCATTCATATTCATAATTCTTTCAATTCTCTTCCTATTGTACTTCTTAAGCCCTTTTCCTGCTCTTGTCCTATTGACCATCGCCGTGATTCTTTTGTAACCATAGGTTGGTCTATCTTTTTTCTCTAATTTAATTTCGTCTAAAACATCTTCATCTGATGATTTTCTATATCTAATTTTATTCATTTTTAATATTACCTTTATTGGCTTCCAGTAAATCGACGATCTGCAAATTTTCATTGATTCACAGATTTTGCCTTTAGAAATTTTAGTTTTACTTAGAAGTGATATTACTTCTTTTGCTTCTTGGACTGTTGATCCTTGTACTTTTTTTTAAGGACTTGATTATGGGCTTTGTGAATTTGATTTTCAATGGCCATATCAGCAAGAGCTTTTTTTAGATTTTCAACTTGAGTGCTTAATTCTTGAACTTCTAGTTGAGAATCTTTTAAATCGTCATTTGGTTGAGAATTTTGATTGATAGAAGACATCTTTCTTTTCCATTGATGAATTGTGACGGGATGAATTCCCTTAGACTCAGCGAACTGAGTAATACTTAAATTACTTATCGACAGTTCATCTAATAGATTGACTCTTTGCTGTTGTGTGAAGTGTGACCTTCTTTTAATTTCAGTGGTTTGCATTCTTTCCTCCTAGGATTGGAGGTGTCTAGTTGAAATGGGGGTTAAGAACATTCATATAAAAGCCTAGATTCTTATTACACCTTCTTACCAAACTCAATGCAAGGAGTGACTTATGAAATGTATGAAAATATATCCATTCTACAAGTCAATGGCGTAGCAAGTTGTGAGCTGTGGAATTAATTCTGGAACAAATTATAAAAACAAAGAAATGAAAGGCTTAGGCCATAAGAAAAATAATTAGATTAAAGAGCACGGCTCGAGGAGATTATTATGAAAAAAGTATTAATGGGTTCACTATTCGCATGCTACTCACTGTCAAGTTTTGCATACACTACAGTTTGCTCTCTGGAGAAGAATGGAAAACAGATAGAGGTATGCTATTTGGGAGACATGAAGGTTATTAATAATGGTGATTCTTATGGTAATGCTACTGTGAGTACTTGTAGTTTGAGCTCTAAAAAAAAAATAATGTTTCTGTTAATCTTGAAATAACTCAAAAACAGAATAAAATCATTGCACATGAATCGCTTTCTATGAATATCATCGAATTTGTTGATGATGAAGGGATATTCCAAAGAGGTGTAGATCGTCAAGATATCAATGAAGAACTTTCAATTTCTTGCGCTTTAATATCTGTGCCCAGAATCTTAAAGATGAAAGGTAGAGCATACTAAACCACTAATTTAAAATACAAATAACAATCATCTAAGCTAGGAAATAAAAAAGGTTCCTAGCTTTTTCATTTTATAAGTAATAATTCAGGGATCAAAACCGTTTAACTCAGTTGACGTATTTAGCATCCGAAAAACATGGCCCCGATCAGTAAATAAGGATCGGGAGATTATTACTTATTTCAAAGTTTATTTTAAATTTGGAAATATTATTAATATCTAAAAAGTAACGTCCAGTTATTAAAACATCGAATAATCAATAACTTATCTATGGGGACTTATAACAATACAAGTATATAGCTCTGAGGTTTCAAGTTATTACATACTGCGATCCAGCTTATACAATTTTTTGCCCACAATTACCAAAGACTTCTGCGATTATAAATATGTATAAAAGCTGGGGATTGATGAATTCGTAGTGAATATTTAATATTTTATTTTCGAGTTCTAAAAACCATAGGATAGAGAGATACCGTATGCACTAACAGTATTCTTATTAGAAAAGCTCGTAGATATATCACCTTGGTAGCCATAGACTGACAAACTTAAGTCTTTATTAATTCTATAAGAAGCTCCCAGAGATAAATCAAAACCTGTTATCTCTTTTTCACTAAAGTCGTTGATGTAGCCAAGACCAGCAAATATTCCAGATTTGTTACTAACTGAATAAGATGGTTTTATAGAAAAGCGATTGATTTGATTTACAGTTACTATACTATTGTCAATAATAAAAAAGTTTAAACTATCATAGGCAAGAGCAACGCTCCAGTCTCTTAGATTCTTACCTAAAGAAAACCCAAACTCACTGAATATGCTATCAGAGGATTGAGTACTTGATCCAGAAACTTTAGTTTCTAAAAACTTTGTCATACTCAAGCTGGCACTTAAAGTATAATTATTTTTGAATTTATAGCTAGAACCTAGAGAGATTTTCGCGTAGTTTGAATCAAGTGTTTTGTCTTGTTGTTTTAAGCTTAATAAACCGGTGTTTACTCCAACTTTAAAACCTAGAGGAGAAGTATTTTGATTTTTCTTCACTTTGACTGTAGTGCTAGTTTTCTTTATTGACGCTATAGTTCTTTTATTTTGCTTAGTTATACAAAAAGGAAGATTGATAACTTTATTCTTTTTAAATATTTCAGAGCGAATTCCATTTGCCATTTTTAATAAATGAACACCTCTTTTTATGTTCTTGTAGGAAAAACTATCATTTTTAATTATAGAGCGTAAGCTCTGATTTCTCTTTACATGAACTTTTCTAGATGAAATTAATCTAAAGTATTTTAGATACTCAATTTTTTCAACTCCAAAGCGACTTTTTATATATGATTTATTAATAGACTCGCAGTAAGGTTTTGTTCTTGCGATTGGTCGCTCATACTTTTTGTTTTCTCTTAAGTACTCCTCAAAGGTTACTCTTGGTGGAAGATAGATTGTTTTAAAAGGCTTTATTTCGCTTAAGCTTCTTATACCGTTCATTAAAAACGTAACTTTAACCCAGTCTCTTTCTGTGAGATCAAAGTCTTTTGACTTTAGTAGACTTTCAAGAGATTGACCACTTCTAAGGACGACCTTATTTGAATGCCAATAGCTATCAAAGCTCATATAGCTCTGTGCAAACAAGTTTGTAGATAAAAATAGTAAGAAAAGTCCGTATTTCTTCATCAATATTCGTATCGGATAAATTGATAAGAGAGTTAAGAAGTTAAATAAATTTAAGAGAATATAGAGATTTTTGCCTACTTTTCAAGTCATAGCGAGAAAGAAAGAGGTAAAAGCTTAATTTAAAAACAGGAGATATTAAAGGTAAGCATCCGAAACTACAGCGTATTAACAAATCGGTATTAAGTAATTCATAAAGACAGACGATAATAATCAAGTAATAACAAATAATGAGGTTTTATAATGAAATTATTTTCAAGTACGTTAGTTTTATTATTAGTTTTAACCCTATCTTTTGTTTCTTGTAATAAGGACTTTAAGATTTGTGAAGAAGGTAAAGACTGCGAAGAAACTAGTAACAATAACCCTAGTGCTCCATCAAACTTAGCCCCAAGTGAAGATGGAGTTTCCTTAAGTCAGCATAGAATATTTCTATCATCGACTCAGCACAATGGAAGTATGGGAGGAACTATTGGAGCAAGTACAATATGCCAAAATTTGGCTACTCAAGCTGGACTAACAAGGGCATATAAAGCTTTGATTGCAGAGTCAGGCTCTTTTCCGATTAATAGCTTTGATGACAAAGGAGAAGTTTACGCTTTTAAAGATGCACAGACCAAAGAGCTTGTTGCAAGTTCAATTGGGAGCTTAATTGCAAATGAAGTTTCTAATTTACCAATATATGATGATACCTTTTTCGAACACCCTACAAATACATTGGTATGGACAGGAATAGACACTTCATCAAACGTCGCACCTCATACATGTAAGGATTGGACTCAAGGAGCTTTCATGCCCGACTTCGAAATGGGGCGCTCAGGAGTTATTGCCCCGAACGATTGCTATAATTTGATGGGTATGAACGTTTTTCCTCAACAGAACTCTGCAGTAGAATGCCTAGCAAATGACCCTGCTAATGAATGGAAAAATAATGTTGTAGGCTCTAACGGATCACAGACATGTAATCAACTTTCAAGAATATATTGTATTTCTCAATAAAATCAAACATGCGGACTATAAGTTCTTTCAATACTTAATAGTAGCAAAGCAAAAATGAACACAGAAACAATAGTTACCTAAAAAAATGAATTTGTATAAAAGGATTCAACTCCTAGGACTTGGAAATTATGCTTTGTTGAGATTTAGAAAATGTTCCTACTGCTTTCGGACAACCATAAAATACTAGAATAAAATATTTTAATACACATCAAGGCCAGATTTTTAAACTGGCCTTTTTTATAAGTAAGAACAATAATCAAAAAAGCATTTCACTGCGTAAATGTAATTTGCAACATTTAAACGTGGCCAGTACTTCAACAGTAAGTACTGGCGATTATTACTTATTTCCTTGAACTTGCTTCTTTGGCCCTAATACTTTCATTTGTAAACTCTAAGATTGTTGAGTGATGTACCAAGCGATCAACTGCGGCCATCGTTGTCATAGGATCTTTAAAAATCTGATCCCATTTCGAAAACACGAGATTACTAGATATCATGACACTTCTCCTCTCATAGCGATCAGCAAGTAGAGTAAATAATACTTCCATCTCATCGCGACTTTGCTGAACGTAGCCAATATCATCTAAGATAATTATATCAAATTTATCAAGACGCTTGAGAGCATTTTCAAGATCATAATCTTTTTTAGCAATAAGAAGCTTTTCAACCATCTTAAAAGTCGGAGTAAAATAAACACTCGTATTATACCTGAGAATTAATTCCCGTCCTAGCGCTCCAAGCAAATGACTTTTGCCTCTACCGGGAAGTCCAAAGGCCAAGACGTTGCTGGCCTCATGAACAAACTCACCTTTTAAAAGTGAATTGAAGGCTTTTCTAACTTTTGTTGTAAGTAGTTTTTGATCAAGAGTCTCAAATGTATATTGAGGAGGAATCTTTGATTGCTTAAGAAGTCTTGCTGTCTTCATTTCTTTTCTGTGATCCAGCTCACAAAAAACTAGCTCCTTTAAAAACCTCTCGTAACTCCAATTACCTCGGTTGGCTTTCTTTTCCATGGCTTCAAAGTTTGAAACAAAGGTTGATAGTTTTAATTCTTTTAGTAATTCATTGGTAGCAATTTTCATGATCTTCATCTCCTTTATTTAAAAATAAGCTATCGTATATATTTAGATTGGGTGTCAGTTCGATTGAATCAATGATTGACTCTTTTTCTGCAAGAACAAGCTCTGCAATGAGTTCACTGGATAAGATCAGGTCGTTGTCAGATAAAATTAAATCAATTGCCACATCAACATCATCTTCAAAATTTTCTGCTGACAACTTTAAAATACGAAGATATTCAAGTGTTGCCTGACGATTGGATTTCTTTTTAATTAAATCATCGTATGCAAGCTTGAAGTTATCAGTTGGATAAAGTTCATCCCGATATTTATAATTTTCAAATGCAGCAGGCTTTCTGATTAGAGAGTGAATAAGGTGGCGATAATCAATTACTATTCCTCGATCACCCAATACTCGTGGCATGGAGAAAACGTGATCAGCTCCAGAATACAGATCAATCTTATGCTCGTAGATTCTGGCTTTGATTTTTGATCCAATAAGTCTCGAAGGTACAGAATATGTGATTTTCTTAATATTAGCCGTGCTTCTATTTCTGACAGTAATGTACTCTTCTTGATATTCAGGAAGAGGACTTGCTGGTATTGTTATTAATTTAGGGAGTTCTCCTTCAAATTTAACTTTTCTTTTGAGGTTCGCTTTATCAATTACTATATTTATAAAGTTTTGATACTCAAGTTCATCCTTGAAGTTTTTACTACCCCTAATTATTAATGCCTGTTTAATTTTATTTTTTAGATGTCCATTTAATGATTCAACAACACCATTCTCATTGGGGCTGGCAATATTGGTTTTCTGAGCTTTGATTCCATAGTAGTCAAGGATTTGAATATATTCATCATTAAAAACTCTTTTCTTTTCATCTTTACATGGTCTATGAGTTGCAGCAGAGCTATTATCAACTTGAAGAATGACAGGAGCTTTACCAACAACACGGTAAAGAAAGTCACGCAGTCCTTTTTTAATTGAAAGAATAGACTCTGATCTGCAAATTGTTGCGGACTCAATATTTGAATGATTAAGAGTAAGGTGAGTCAGCTTGTGTTTGAAGAACTGCCCGTTGATTTCAATCGCAAACTTATTCATATCCAGCCAATCAAGTTGGGCCATCTTTCCAGGAATTGTTAGCTGATCAAAGTAAACTTCTTGATTATGTCCATGTTTGATTCTCCACTGCTTTATTCGACGCTGAAACGTTCGCAATTGGGCCTCATGAGCACCTTGTGGATATTTCTCAATGAGATGTTCAAATAAAGATTTAGCCTCAATCTCGGGATTTTCTTTAAGAAATTCCTCAGCTAATGGCCATATCTTTTGAAGATTATCAGGTCTTGTTCTCCACTGACGATCCTTGATCGATTCACTTGGAAGAGTATTTTGTTTTAAATATTTTGAAGCTGTCTTTCTGTCCATCCCAGTCTTTAACGCAGCTATTTTTATTACTTTAGATTTTCTAAACTCTTTCCAGAGAGCAAGTACTTGATTGTCCGTAACCATTATCTGCACCTCCTGTGCTTTTAATAGTTTACTTAATTAATCAAATTACTGGGTAATTATAGTTGTCGTCGATGGGTAGTTTATATTGTCGTCAGCCACCCATCTGAGTGACACTATTTGCAGTGGCCCTAAAGTCTGCGGAGATTCTTTTATTAATTGCATCCTTTAAAACAATCTGCGCTAGTCCTCTAGTAAGCTGGAAACAAAAACAAAAAAGAATACCAAAGATCGAATCAGTAAGGGCGATTCCAAAATATCCAATAACAGGCAGAATTCCAATAATAATTAAAGTTTTAGTACTTCCCCATTCCTTTTCAATTTTATGCGCTCTTTTACTTACAACTGAAACAATTAAGTTTGTAATTGCCCAAAGGAAACCAAAATACACAATTGGAATTGCAATATTGTCCCAGTATTTTTGAAAAAGCCAAACGGCAAACAATGTTCCTGAAGAGATGAGAACTGAATTTAAAATAATCAGTTTAAGGATCTCAGACTCTTTGAATAGTTTGAGGTAAATATAAATTGCATTCTCTCTATGGTTAGTACTCATGAGTTTTCTTGCTGGTTCACACAAAGTGAAAGCTATAAAAAATGGTATCCAACTAACTGCAGCTGATACAATGGCCAAATTTTGCATATCTACGCTTAAAAGCATCAAGACAGAGGCTATAAAAGCAGCAACAGCTTCGCCTAATGAGAGATAGGACAATGTTCTACCTAGTATTTTAATATGAGCTTTTTTTGGATCTGTTAAGGCCAAAGTGTCATAGATAAGAGCAATATCTGTACCTGAACTTAAAGAAGCTCCTATTCCTAAAATAATTTCAGCAAATATTAATACATTAATATCATCGGCAAGTGGAAACAGTGAAAATCCAACAGCTTTAAGGAAACCAGCTACGATTAAAGTGCTTTTTCTTCCCAGAAGATCAGAAATATAGCCAGAGGGAACTTCCATTATAAAAACAGTAATTGCAAAAACGGCTTGTAGTAGGAAAACACCTTTCATGCCGATACCTTTAGACTGGAAAAAAGGCACTATAACAGGCATCAAAACTAGAAACATTCCAAAGAACTTCAAAGCATAAATTTTTTGAATATTTGATTTAAGTCTCAGATAATTCATACTAAAATACTAAACTATGGCTAAAGATATGAAAAATAAAAACCTCCCAAATAGAAAGAAATTACTTAACAGTAACTGGACTGCTATTAAACCTGTCAGTAAAGAGAAACATTTCACTGTAACAGAAGTTGAATTGAGTGAGAAAGATCCACAAGTAATTCTATCCATAGTCCTTACAGCTGTAATGACAAAAACTAGTTACAAGATAGACTATCAAGAACTAGCAGATGAATTAAAATGGCAACAAGGCTGGAAGTAGATCTATCTCAGAGACTAGTTGCACTCATCAAATTTAAGTTGAAAGTGAAACTTTTCTTGAGTTAAAGATTTTTTTAGAAAACAAACAAGTGAATTAACTTCAATATTATTTAACCCAAGCGGTGTTCTAATCTGAGGAGCAATTGCTTGTTTACGATAAATATTTCTATATGGGTTTTTATCAACATAAATAAAGTCATTAAAAATTGATCCATAAAGTTTTTGTAAATCTAATACTGAATAATCATCTATTGATCGCGAAGGATTGTTATAATGAACAACAACAGTCTTTAAATCTTCTAAAGCTCCATCATGCATAAAGGGTGCAGTGAGTGCGATATTTCGAAGAGGCTGAGTTAAGAAACCATACTTATGAAATTCTCTTCCCGTAATCAAGTATCTTCCTTCATCATTTTTATCTTTTGTGTGACCTGGGCCAATTTGTGGAACCCCGGCACCTTGAAAGGCTTGGTTAGATAGTAGAACTCCATGGTGACAACGAGAACAACGACCTTTTTCAAAGAATACTACAGCTCCATCTTTTTCTTTACTAGAAAGACTGTCTAGATTACCTGCAATATATTCATCGAAAGGAGTATCATTAACTTGGAACTCAACTTTTTGAAAGAATGCAAGTGCGTTGGCTATATCAGCAATATTAAAATCGTGGGTTATGAATTTCTTGTAGACGGATTTATTGGCAATACGATTTGAAATTTTTCTCCATACTTCTCTATTGCTTAAACTCTTATAAGCCTCTCCTCTCATTTCAACAGTTGAAGCGATGGGAAAAATTGCCTGCATACTCATTACATTTTCTATTTTTTCAACAATGTCTTTAAACAGCGGCGACTTTCCATTGAGTCCTGGCTCTGGTGTCTGATAACTATCTTCAAACTCATCATAAAATAAACGTCCATCCCAGAACATCGTTCTAAACGAATTGTGTCCTTTATTGTAAAGATGAGGTGAGCTTCTAGAAGTCAGCTTTGCACTCAGCTGCTTACTCTTTAGGCCATTGTGTACTCCACCAGAGCCGATTGAGAATGGAAGTCCGTCGGATGAACCAAGACTTGGGTTATGACAAGATAAACAACTAATATTCTTAGAGATCGAAAGGTCTTTATCCGCAAATAGCATTTTACCAAATTCATACTTATCAGATCCTTTACCAACAACAGTTTTAGGAGATGAGATGACAAAAGATTTGATATATTTTTGTAACTTTTGGTCGATAGCAGATGCATTAGCATGTGTTGCGATACAAAGCTGACCTAAAACTATAGACGTCATTAGGATGATATGATTAAGTGAATTTTTCATCATTTGAGCATACAAATTGGAGTTTGGCATGTCAAACACATTCATAGCCTTATTTACTCTTTCTCTCTTAGTAACTGGATGCGGGTCGACTCCAATAAAGGTCAAACAAACTAATAATATTGATTATGTCGATTTATCAACCAGGTTTGATCTGTTTTGGAAAAGGGCCTATGACAAACCTTTATATAAAAGATTAGAGCTTTGGGATGAGATTATAGAAGGAAGATATACCGATTTATACAATGCGATCATATGGACAGATCCAAATCCTCTCTTTAGTAAAAAAATTGATCTATGGGCAGCATTTGAACTCTATGATGTATATGCAAAGAAGATAAGTAAGTACTCTCCCTCCATTCAGGATGAAGTAGATAAAGCGCGAGAAACTTATATTCGAGAGTACCCGAACTCAATAGTCTATGGATCAATTTACGTAATGCCCATGGGACCAAGACGTTCCACATCTTCAATGCTCACTTCAGACGCGGATAATAAGGCCAAATATCTCATGTTGATTAATAGCGATACAATCTCCTTGCAACCTGAGCAGATGCAAAATATCTTGATTAATAAACTCACCCACTTTGATTACATTGCAAATCCAAACATTTTAATTAAAAGTTTTGACGGCAAGATAAGCTTCTCAAGATTACTTTTAATATCTGGTCTAGGTGAATTTAATATTGCAAAACTCGTAAAAGAGAAGCCCAATTACAGTCAGGATAAGACGATTGTTAAAATTCATGAGAAAATGAAAAATGAACTTTCAAAGTTTAAAATTGATGTCTTTGACCTCCCTCCACAAACAAACTATGCATGTGAAAGAAACTTTCTCGGTCGAGAGGAATCAAAAGACTTTGACTGTACAAGAATTCCAGAAATATCTTTAAAGTTTGTTATGTTTCTAAGAAAGAAATATTCATATCAACAAATATTTAACTTTGATGAAGAAAAAATCCAAGCTAGTGCACTGGAATTCCTTTCAACATCTCCAGATTTCAGGGCTTTAAAAGAGCTGGCAAAACTGTCAAATCTTTAAACAGCTCTATGTAAATTAAGGTCCATTAATTATCTATGCAAGGTTCTTTTGTACAATATACAAAAGGATCTTCTATGAAAAACGCGTTTACATTAATCGTAATACTTCTCTCGTTTAGTGCAGTAGCTCAACAATCGCTCCTATCTAATGAAATACCCTATCCATATTACGATGTTCAAAAGTCAGATCAAAATCAAGATAATTATATGACTATTCTAAACTCTGGAATTGCATCATTTGAAAAGCGCATACAACTTATCCAAAATGCAAAAGATACATTGATACTTGAATACTTTATATTTGAGAAAGATAAAGCAGGAAGAATTATTTTACAAGAACTAGTATCTGCAGCGAAACGTGGTGTAAAAGTTAAAATCCTTGTAGATAAATCAATGGCTGTTGTAACCCTAGACGAATACGACGTTCAAGTTTTGAGTGAAAATAAAATAGAGCTTAGGTTCTATAATGCTGCACCATTATTAAAGTTATCCACAATACAGTTTCGAAATCACAGAAAGGTTATAATTGCAGACAATACAATTGGTATTGTTGGAGGAAGAAATATAGCAGATGATTATTTTGATTTATCTGAAAGTTACAATTTTATAGATAGAGATGTTCTTGTTGAAGGCCCAATAATTAAAACAATAACTGCAAGTTTTGAAGAATACTTTGAGCATGAGATTTCAGAACGTACTGTACTTCCAATTCATGCAAAAAAAATACCTACCGATTATGAGGAAAGATTATCTAAAGCTAAGCAAACTTTTGAACGTTCTGCGAAAGATAGAAGCGAACTCGATGAAATAAGAGCTCTCGGACAAAAAATATTAGCAACAACCCAGTCAAAATTATGTCCCGAAGTAACTTGGTCAACAGATAGGCCAGGAGGAACTTTTTGGAGAAGATTAGTCGATGAATACTCTGACGACTATAGATACCTTAGAAAAACAATTTATGACAAGATGATTGTGACGGATAAAAAAATTACAATCTCATCTCCTTACATAATGAATAACAAATATTCAAGAAGACTTATGTTCAAGATGCTTGATAAGGGTGTTGAGATAGAGACTTATACGAACTCACTTTCTTCAACAGACGCAGCATATGTTGCAGCAAATTTATATAAGGATGTCTTTAGATGGACAAAAAAAGGAATTAAAACAAATCTTCACCAAGGAGACTATATTCCAGAAACAGAAGTTTTAAATCCTAAAATTGCAAAAGCGAGATGGGGAACCCATTCGAAAACATATCTTTTTGAAAGTAACGACCAACAGGAATTTATGATTAGTACCTATAATGTAGATAACAGATCTAATCATTATAACTCAGAACTTGGATTGTTTTGTAAGGGAAGTCCAGAGTTATTTAAAGATGTGGCTGACAACGTAAAACTGAGAATGTATCACGGAATGGAAGTTTTAAAAAAGCGTAAAGCACGTGACAATAGAACAGGGAAACTTGTTAATAGATTTGGTAAACATCCCGAAGGACTTACTAGTATGCGTCTAATGGCACTACCCTCTTGGTTGTTTAAGTTCTTATTATAAAAATTTAAAATAAAGGGACAAATAATGCGTTTATTACTTTTGGGTCTATTGTTAATTGGTACTGTCAGGGCGCAAGTCTCCCCGTACCCATTTTATGATATACAAAAGCAATCAGATGGCCAAGAGAATTTTATGACCATTCTCAACTCAGGACTCGCCTCCTACGTAAAAAGAATTAACCTCATACGTAAGGCAAAGGATTCGATTGAACTCGAATACTATGTTTTTAACAAAGACTTTAGTGGCAAGGTTCTGATTCAAGAACTCGTGAAAGCTGTAAATCGAGGAGTCAAAGTAAGGTTATTGATAGACAATTCTGTTGCAGCTGTTAAGTTCGATCGATATGACGCTGAAGTGCTAATCGAAAATGGTATTAATTTTAAGTTTTATAACTCTGCTTCAAATTTCAGATTATCAGCTATCCAATATAGAAATCATAGGAAAGTATTTATTATAGACAATATGGAAGCAATTGTCGGAGGAAGAAACATCTCTGACAAATATTATGAAATATCAAGAGAAGAGAACTACCTTGATAGAGATATCTTTGTGACAGGACCAATTGTTAAAACAATTAAAGAGTCATTTAATAAATATTTTAACAATCAAATTTCAAACACACCGAAGCTACCAAAAAGTTACAAAGTTCAACCACGAAACTACTTTAAGAAAAAAAACCTTGCAATGGAGCTTCTCGTGCTTTCACAAAGTGATCAACAAAAACTAGTTGATCTCGAATTACTTGGAAATATGCTACTAAGTAGAACGACACCCTATATTTGTCCCGTAACGACATTTTCAACTGATCGGCCGGGAGCAACTCCCACATCAGGTGCAAAGCCAAACTACTCAAATAAGTTTAGATATTTGAGAAAAACAATTCAAGAGAAAGTAGCAGAAACTAACAAAAGGCTTACAATAGAATCTCCATATTTTTTAACAACAAGAGCAACTCGAAAAATACTTAGAGATTTAAACTCTAAAGGCGTGGATATAAAAGTCTATACTAATTCGCTAGGATCATCTTCTCAGCTCTATATTTCCTCGAATCTTTACAGTGACATAAAGAAGCTTCTTAAAATAGGTATAGATTTAAATCTTCATCAAGGTAGTTACTATGAGAGAAATGCTATTTATGATCCAGAAGTAAAAAAATCTAAATGGGGAATCCATTCAAAAACAATTCTCTTTGAAAGTGATGATAACAAAGAGTTTATGATTGGCTCTTACAACATAGACAATCGCTCTAGCTTTTTCAACACAGAGCTTGGATTATTTTGTAAAGGAAGTGATGATCTATTTGAAGTTGTCCAAGATGATATTGAAAACAGAATAAATAAAGGAATGAAAGTAATTAGTAAGCAAGAGGCAAAAGACAACGAAACCAATGAACCAGCTAACATATATGGCTATTGGTCTGAAAAACTAATAAAAATGAAGATATTAACTCTACCTTTTAGACTTATAAGATTCTTACTCTAAAGAGATGCAGAAGCAGCTGCACCCAAAATGGCTCCATCTTCTTTAGCAATGCTTGAGATAGCTATAGGAATATGCTTTTGAAGAGCATAGGCATTAGTAGAATATTCTTTTTGAATTAGAGTTAAGAACTTTTCACCATTAGTCATTCCTCCGCCTGTTAATATAAATCTCTCAGGAGAAAAAAGTGCTGCCAGAGAACTTAATCCACTAGCGAAATACTTAGCCGAAACAGAAAAAACTTCAGCAGCAACAGGATCATTATCATTAAATCGAGAAACAAGATCTCTAAAACTAACTTGAGATTCACCTGTCAATTCCATGTAAGTTTTTTTAATTCCACTCACTGAACAATAGCTCTCAAAATGATCAAATCCACCACAGCCACATGCTCTTTGATTATTCGAAATTTGTATATGTCCTGCTTCAGCGGCAAGTCCTGAAAGGCCAGTGAAGAGCTTATTATCTATAAAAATACCAGAGCCTATACCTGTTCCAACAGTTATGACTATGAAGTCACTTAGCGCCCTTGCCTCACCGTAAATTTTCTCGCCAACAGCGGCTATATTGGCATCGTTTTCAATTTTAATTTCATAGCCAGGAAGTTTAGTGGAGATGAGTTTATTTAAGTTCACACTACCCCACGAAAGATTCGGAGGTGATGCTAGAAAACCTGTTTTTGAGCTATAATTTGGTGAACCGATTCCAATATGCGAGAAGCTAAATTCTTTTGAAATTTTATCAACTTCAATCTTTAAGTTATTTAAAAATACCGAGATATCTTTATCAGCTTGAGTTGAAAAAGTACTTTTAGTAAGAACTACTCCCTTGTCATCTACTACTCCAAGTTTTGTATTTGTTCCACCAATGTCAATTCCTAAGATCATTGGTAAAACCACCAAATAAAGAGGACAGTGAACACAAGTAAGATGGAAAGAATATATTCTGTTTTGGTACCTTTCATCAATTTAAGCATGTCTCCATTGTAAGTTACATTAGAAAGATCTTTATCATCTTTTGGAGTAACAAAGCTTATAACAATCATGAGGATTGAAACAAACAAAAAGAGAAGAGCGGCAAAGTGTAAAAAGTTTATTGATGCGAACTCTAGTAAGATTCCATCTATACTGTCTTTTTGAATTTCTAATACTAATCTAAAAACACCGATAATGAGTCCGGCATATAAAGCTGTTACTGCAGCCTTGGCGTTTATTCTTTTTATAAATAGCCCTAGAAAAAAGACAGCTGCAATTGGTGGTGAAATATAAGCCTGAACACTTTGAATATAGGTGAATAATTCACCTGATATATGTTTCATCATGGGTATCCATGCGATACCTAAAATAACAAGTCCGACAGTCGAGAGTCTTCCAATTTGAACTAGCCTACGCTCTGAGAGGTTTGGATTTTTTCTTTTAAAAATTTCATATGTTACTAGAGTTGAGCAAGAATTAAACACTGATGATAATGAACTCATTAGAGCAGCAAGAAGCCCTGCTACAAAAAGTCCTCGTAGACCGTTAGGCAGAACATACGAGGCAAGTACTGGCAAGGCTTGATCACTTCTGTCTAGAACTAAAACTCCCTTTTGCGCCAGGGCAAAACAAATCATCCCAGGAAAAACAAATAAGTAAAGTGGAAGAACTTTTAAAAATCCAGCAAATATAGTTCCCTTTCTTGCTTCTTTAATATTCTTCGCAGAAAGTACTCTTTGAACAACAAATTGATCAGTACACCAGTACCAAACACCAAGAATAGGTGCACCAAAAAGTACTCCTGTCCAAGGGAAACTTGGATCATCCATAGTCCGCCACATAGAGAAAAAACTAGGACTAAGAGTGGTCTTTAATTCTCCTAAGCCACCGAGTTCATCGAGACCAAAGTAGACCACTAATGTTGCACCAATAATCATTACGATCATTTGAATCATATCTGTATAAATAACGGCTTTTAAACCACCAAAAATTGTATATGCACCTGTAGCAATAACGACAATTAAAGCACCATCCCAAAAAGAAACACCGATGCTTTCAAAGAGAACACTTCCAGCATAAATAGTGACTGAAATTTTTGTCAAAACATAAGCTATTATTGAGACATATGTCAGATAGTCTCTGGCAGCCTTTGAATATCGCCTTTCTAAAAACTCAGGCATCGTTACAACACCAGATTTAATATAAAAAGGAGCGAAGACCCAACCTAAAAGAAGTAATACAAAACACGCTATTAATTCAAACTGAGCAACGATTACACCGGTCGTAGCTCCCGAACCAGCTAGTCCAATAAGGTGCTCAGATCCAATATTTGATGCAAAGATTGAAGCCCCAACAACGAACCACCCAAGATTTCTTCCAGCTAAGAAATACTCTTCTGAATCCTGCGATAATTTCTTACCAGTCACCATGAAAGCCAGACCGAATACAATTAAAAAGTAAAAAGTTATAAGTCCATAATCTAGTGATGAAAGAGTGATCATTTGTATCCTATTGAAATATTTAAAGCCTGCTTTTATCGGCAATAATATTAAGTGTCAATTAACAACTTACTCTTGTCAGTGTTACCTAGAATTGTTAACACAATGTATTCAAAATTTACTAAGGGGAAGTATAAATGAAGTTTATTGTAATCTTGTTACTGGCCATGTCATCGTACTCATTTTCAAACACAGTCTCAGAAAAATGGGTCAAAGATCAATACAACTACAGTCTAAAGCGAATATTAGACCATACAAGTAGACCTGATACGAGACCAGGCTTTATAATTGCTGCACCATCTAAGTCATATCCTAACTACTACTTCCATTGGGTAAGGGACGCTGCATTAGTAATGAATTCACTCCAAGAAACACTAAGTGCAGAAGACTTTAAACCAATGGTTAGAGACTACATCAACCTAGTTTCTCATCACCAAAGAGTTTCAAAAATAACCAATCAAGGTGAACCAAAGTTCAACCCAGATGGAACAAGTTTTACTGGACCTTGGGGAAGACCTCAAAATGATGGACCAGCACTCAGAGTTATCACTCTAGCAACATACGCTTTAAAATTAATTGACCAAGGTGAGATAGAGTTCGTAAGAAATAATCTTTATCACCCAAGCCTTCCAGCTAGAACAGTATTAAAAGTAGATCTTGAATACACATCTCACCATTTCAATGAAGATGATTTTGACCTTTGGGAAGAGATTAAAGGAACACACTTCTATACGAAAATGGCCCAAAGAAAAGCTCTACTAATGGGAAGTAAAGTTGCAAAGCTTATGGGTGATGAAGCTGCATCAGCTTGGTACTTTGCCAAAGCACAAGACCTAAACTCTAAGCTTAGAACTTTTTGGTCAAAAGACAGAAATTATATTCTTTCAACTATTGATAGAACTGGTGGTCTTGAAAAACCATCGCGCCTAGATGCTTCTACAATCTTGGCTGTTCTCCATAGTGGGCTCACACAGTTTAGCTATAATCATCTAGATAATAGAATTTTAAGAACTGTTGAGAAACTCGTAGCAAAATTTAAAGAAATTTATCCTATAAACAATTCTTTTGTTGGTGTTGGAATCGGACGTTATGCTGAAGACACATATTTTGGAGGTCAACCTTGGATTCTTTTAACTGCAGCTCTGAGTGAATACTATTATGAGTTGGCTTTAATGATCAAGCAAAATGGAAGTATCAACATTACAGAAAATAACAAAAAATTCTTTAATAAAGTCTTAAATTTTAATATAGCTCCTGCAAGGATTTCACACTCTGGAGTTATTAATAGAATCGTTGTGAGATTAACAGAACTTGGAGATGAAAACCTTGAGAGAATTAAGATTCACTCTGGTTCGAGTTTACAGCTCGATGAGCAGTTTGGCAGATATTCTGGATATATGACTGGTGCACCTCACCTTACATGGAGTTATGGAGCTTTTATCACAGCGGTGAACGCAAGATCGAAACTACTTAAAGACAGTAACTAATGAAGTTTATACTCTTAATACTAATAACTTTAAATGCACACTCTCTAGTAAAAAACCTCGAGTGCGAATCAGTATTAGAAAATACTCAAATAACACTTGAGATAATTCACGATACAGAGGACTTTGAAGTAAACTCGCTCATTATTAACTCATCAATTACAATAAAGACGAGTACTCAAGAGCAAATACTAGACGTTAAATTGTTTGATGCATCTAAAAATATAGTAGAATTCAAGAGCTCAACTGAACTGGAAGTAATAAGAGACACACCTTTTAAGATTGTTGAAATATTTCTTTACGATAAGTATCTTGATCTCGATAAAGATGATTTTTTCTTTGGAAGATTTGAACATAGCGCAGGAGGAGAAGGAAAGTATCTTTCTAATTTTTCTCAGTTTGGTGGTAATAAAATTATAATTTTCACGTGCAAATAGTACTTAAGGAGTAGCTTGTGCTACTCCTTAATCAATACTTATTGATTTAATCTCTTTTTTCTTTTTTTTCTAAGTTTCTGTTTCTCATCTCTTAGTTTCGCTCTAACTTCTTGTCTTTTATCTTTTGCATTTTCTCTAATCTCTTTCTTTTTAGCTTTTAACTTTTCTCTAGACTCTTTTCTAATCTCTTGTCTTTTTGCCTTTATTTCTACCTTTGTATTGTTCCTGATTTCTAGCTTTTTTGCTTTTCTTTTATCCATTTTTTCTTTTTTACTATCAAGGGCATTGTCATAACGTTCTTTACGTTTATTTTTTAATTCTTCTCTTTTAACTTTTCTCTGATCTTTTGTTGCACTCACCATGGCTTTTTTTCGTTCTTGTCGCTTCTCTTGTCTAATTTTTTTTCGAATACTGACCTTAGAGTCTACATTTGTGGAATCATCAGCAAAGCTGAATAAAGACAACATTAACAGGCTTAACAGAACAATTTTTTTCATCTTAAATCCTTATATTTTGACTTTGGTTTCTTTTATTGTCATGGTGAACTATAGAATAGTTTAGTTATTTTTAAACTCCTTTTTTTGTATCAAATAATTTCGGACTGTTAGCCATGATAAATAAATACTTATTAACCTTCCTCTCAGTATTCTTGCCTCTGTTAGTTGGCTCTATAGGAACTTATTACTTAAAGAATGACCTTACCCCTGTTGTAGCATCTTGCTTAGCAACTCTAGTTTTTATAGTTTTGAATAGACTCGTTTATAGAACAAATAAAAATGATGCATTAATATTTTGTGGATCATTTATAAGTATGGGGAATATTGTTAATGAATATGAATTAGTGTTGGCTACATTTATCTCGACACTCGCTTTTATATATCTGAAAGATAAGTTGCAAGGCTATGGTGGAAAGCTTGGAACAATAGCTTTCATTGGGTGCTTTGCTAGTTTAATTACGGAGTTATTTTGATTGCGTTATCATTTGCTTTGGCCAGTAGTGCTCTCACTACTTATCTAGGTCATAGAATCTCAATCGTTTTATCCTCTATTGTTGCGACACTAGTGCTTTGTATATTTTCAAACTATTTTTTCCCTCTTCAAGAGGACCTGCAAGCTATTATTTATGGATCAAGTTTTGTCGGAATGACTTCTCTTGTGACTCTTAAAAGACATCATATTATATTTGGATCAATTTTATTTGTAGTAATTTTCAGTCAAATTGAAAGACTAGATCTAAATCTTGGTGGAACTCAAGGATTTAGTGCATTTTTAAGTATAGTAATATTGACTTTAATTTTTAAGAAACGCTGAACTCAGACTTGTCTGTAGTGATCAATTCTTTAACTTCACTATTTGCACACTCCGCACCTTTATGATTAGAATGACCAAATGCGTATCCATTACTGATAAAAACAGCATCTTCATCCCACTCTTCTAGGCGACCAATCCATTTTTTGCCATTGATTAGTTCAACTTGCACCCATTTACCTAATTTTGAATCATCCATATAACTTCCTTTACTAATTTTTTAATATTATATCACAAAAAATAGGATAATGGTCTGAAGGGAAAAGTCCATTATCAGACTCTTTAAGCAACTTAATCTCATTACAAACAAAATGTTTTGAGTGCAGTATCCAATCAATTCTATGGCCAATTTCTAGTGTACCCTTAAATTGATGAAAGCTTGTTTCCTCACTGAGAGAGTGGCTCTTCCACGGGTCAATTAATGACAAATCATTCAAGATTTTTTTATAAACTACTTTTTCAACACGTGAATTAAAATCGCCACAAACAATTAACGGCCCGTCAAACTCAAGTTTTTTAATTTCATTTATAAAAATATTAATTTGATCTTCCCTTACTTCGTCTAGAGTGTGATCGAGATGCATATTAGCTAAAAGTACTAAATTACCTTTCCAAAGAACCTTAGCAATTGTTGCAAGCCTAGGAAAAGCAGAACTATCTAATTTAGTACCGGGGACCTCGGGTGTATTAGAAAGCCATAAGTCAAAGGACTCTATAACCTCTGTACTCTCGTTTACAAATAGACATGGGTACATCCTTTCTGCAATCCAACTTCTATGGGATTCAACTAGCTTCTTATCTTTCAATAAGAAACTAAGTTCTTTAATTTGTAGCTGTCTTCCTTCTTGGGTCCCAATAACATCAGGTTTATATTTATTTAGAAGTCTAGATAAAAAGATCTTCCTATTTGGCCAGGCATTGAGCCCGTCAGCTGGGTTATCGAATCTAATATTACTTGAGATTATTTTCATTTTTGAATGGTAGTCCTATTAGTTTAAAAAGTTTATGAGAGGAAGGATCACGGTAATAGCTCTGACCGATTGCTCCGTCTGATGAGAAGTTCTTTTTGTAAGTTTTAAATACTCGATCCCATAAAGAAATATTAAATCCAAAGTTCATATCAGACTCATTTTTCATAACGGAGTGATGAATAATATGCATCTGAGGAGTAACAATAAAGCCTCTCAGAAGTCTCTCAAGTGCTGGCGGTAAATACAAGTTTGAGTGATTAAAAATAGCCATTGTACTTAAAATTATTTCAAATAAAAATACAGAATCAATGCTAATACCAAATAATAAAATCCAAAAAGCTTTGTAGAAAAAGGAGAGCAAGATCTCTAATGGATGGAAGCGTAGAGCTGATGTAGCATCAAGATCAACGTCGGCATGATGGACTCTGTGGATTCGCCATAGAAATTTATAGTGATGAGAGATTCTATGCTGAAAGTAGATAAGAAGATCTAAGATTACAATAGACAAAATCACTTCCAAGAAGTAATTCATTTCAAAAAGATGAAAGAGACCAAAAGAATTAGAGTTTGCAAAGTTACAAAAATAAATCAATCCAAAAGGAGTCGCTATTTTCATTAATAAGGTGGAAGAGACAACAATCCCTACGTTCCCTAGCCAACGACTAGATCTCTTAAGTTCTCTTTCTCTGTATTTGAATTTAAATTCAAGCAAAGAACAGATTAATAAAGTTGAAATAAATATAATTACACGAATAGCTTGATCATTCATCTAATATAACCTCACCTTTTAAAACCTTCTTAGACCATTCTCTATTATAGCCGTGGATTTTCTTTGTTATGTTATCGCTGGAATTAAAAAGGGGCAGTTCAGAATTTGACCAAGCAAATAGTCCTCCTTCAAGATTTAAGGCATTAAAACCAGCTTTAGTTAATTGATTAACAACTTCTAAGCTTCTCTTACCAACAGAACAATAAACGATATAAATCTTATCTGAATCAAAGTTCTCTTTATTAAGATTAAAGTTTTCATATCCAACAAAACGGGCCCCTTTAATCCTTGAAACTTTATGTTCATTAATCTCCCTAGCATCTAAAAATATAAACTTTTCTGAATCAATAAGTTTCATTGCCTCCGGTACAGAAATTCCTTTCTCTTGAGAACATGAGATGAAATTGAGCATGCAAAGGAAGACTAAAAGAGTTTTTAACATGGTTTCATTATACCATTGATAGACCAGATACACTATAATTTGACATTAACTTGCCTTAATAGATAAGATATTAAATCTATCAATTTAAAGGATTATTATGTCTCCAGAGTTTATTAAGATTCTTTCATGGTCAGCAGTAGTTTTATTGTCAACTAGCTATTGGTTTCAAATTTATAAAATTCAAATACATAAGGAAGTTAGAGATCTCTCTATGGTCTACCATGTAATGTTGGCGCTGGGCTTTGGAATTTTGACACTAACCGCTTGGATTGAAAACTCTACAATATTTCTTGTCAAACAAATTGCGACAACAATTCCTGTTGTAGTAATAATTGGTCAAATCATATACCACAAAAATGATCACTGGGTTGATAACAGTGATCCTAATTGTCTTCAATGTAATGAGGATTTAGAACCAGATTGGATAACCTGCCCATACTGTCGTTGTATACCGTCAGATGAGCAGTTGGAAATTTTAAAGAATCTTCGCGAAAAGAAAAAGTTTAAAGTTATTGGCAGTAAGAAACTTTCAAACTAGCATCCGTGATTTTATGATTATCACTAACGTATATACTGTAGTTACTTTTCAACTCATCCGTAGAAAAGTTATCTGATCCATTTAAAAACATTCTTGTAACGTCATATCCGCCACGAATTTCTTTTAGGGCCCACTTACAATATTTTTCTGTCGTCTCAATACCATTTATATAATCTGAGAAATCTCTATCGATCCACCTGTAATCATTATTGATGACATGTCCATAAACACTATTCTCATCACCTGAGCAAAGATAGTTTTGGTTGTGACAAATTTGAGATTCATGCTGCTTATAACTTCCCTCAATTAGATAATATTGATCTGAATTAAAGTTAAAGTGAACATTTTTAATTTTATGATCTTTAATATTTAAAGATGATAAATCGAAGTCCAAGATAGTCATTCCAAACTCCACCAATGTAAGTTTATTCTTACCATCTTTCACATAGCGATTATACTCACCTTCTCTCACAGGAGAGAATTCAAAAGGATGATCCGCTTTATTTAAATCTCTATACTCGCTATAAATGACGACTTCTTTTAGATTACAAACTTGAGGGTCATTTGGTACTCCATCTTCAGGTCCATCATTAGTTCCATCACCGGGGGTAACACCTCGAATAATTCTTCCTGCACCGTCTTTACTTTCTAAAAAAGCATTTTTACCACAAGAAGTAAGTAAACTTAGTAATACTAAACCTAATGTTAATTTCATAATCAATCCTTGATTTTATTTGTTTCTATATATTCTAAACGAAACTTTTCTATCCGATTTTTTATTAAGTATCTCTTTGTCTGCCTTTGTATTTCCGTATGAAACAATCTCTACTTTATCCGCTGGCATTCCTTGATCAATTATATAGTCTTTAATGACAGTTGCTCTTATTTTTGATAATTCTTTATTCATTTCACTCTCACCAATTCTTGAAGCATAGCCCTCGACAACAATTTTAGAAATATAAGGATCACTTTTAATATTTTTAACCATTAAATTAAGTTTGTTTTGATTGATACCTACAACTTCCGATTTCCCTGTTGGGAAAAGGATGTCGTGGTTTTGATAGAAAATTCCATACTTCTTTTCTTCTTCGATGATCTTTTGATTTGTATTTTTGGACGGGAAATACTTATAACCAAAGTATATTCGAGCATCTGTAGAATTATCTTCTTCTAAAGACCCAGTTCCCACTCCAGCAAACAGAGCACTGTCTTTTGCATTGGCGTAACGAAGTCCTACATTAATTTCACTCGGAGCTTGATCATTTTCACTGTCATAAGGAGTGTCCCTATAAAATTCTGCCGTTAGGTCTAGTGGACCAAACAATGGAATAATTGCTCCAACTGATGTATGAAACTGCTGGCGATAATCAACAATATCATATTCAGCATTTGCATTTTCTCTATGTCCAAAATTTAGTGCTAATTGAAAGTAGTCAAATGCTTTATCAATAGCAAACCCCAAGTAATACCCAATTCCGTCATCTGAAGTAAAATACTTTTCTTGTCCCGTCGGAATATAGAGTCTAGGAGTAAAAGCAATTGATAATCTTTCTTTATCATAAAACTTATATTTAAAATCAATAGTAGTATCACCTGCTGTAAAGACTTTCTCTTTTTCTGTCTCGCCAACTGGCTCTAATTCTTCGTATGTAAAGAATGTACTTAATCCGACTTGAAAGTAATCTGTGAAACGATACGCCCCCCCTAAATTAAGAGTATGCATGTATTCGATAATTGTCTTATCTCTTTCAGAGCCGTCAATTTGTATAAAAGGAGAACGAACATAGTTATAACTTGAAACGACTATATATTTATAGTCTGTAGTGATTAAACCATCATTGAGAAGACCATCTTCTAGAGTTGCAAAAATTGGAGAATTTGAAAAGTGGAATTTCTGAAGATTAACTGAATAAGCCTTATTACTTAAACCTGCTATCAGTACAATAAAAAACAACCATGTTTTCAAATATTCCTCTTTTGTTAATTTTATCAATTAGAAGTATTTTACTCCTAATTGATAGATTAACTAAAGACAGGAACTATTGGAATAATTTGCCTCACTCAGATATATACTGTTTACAATTCTGACATGTGTCTAAATAGTTGACTAAATTGAACTTAAATCTATATCCCAACCACAAACTGGAGTTATGACTTTATCTATCAATTCTTGATCGTCTTCGTAGCGTAGATATGCTCCAAGATTAGCATTATCGGAATTTGCCCATATGAGTGACTTATCTACATAACAAGTATCACCCTGGAAGCTTAAAGTGGCTTTTGAGACCTTTTCGTTTGAATTATACGATGTTTTATAGATATGCCTAGGTGTTCCAGCTCGTCTATCTGCTCTTATCATAATACCCTTACCACTATAGTTAAGGCCTATGAATTTACGAGCGTGTCTAGAGGTGTTTAAGTCAATATCTTGAGACTTAAGTACGCCTGCGACTATTTTGTTACTAGTAAAGTCAACTACGACTGACTCTCCTGTAGGCAGAACAACTTCTCTTTTAGTCTCTAAAGAGTCTTGATTAATCTTAATATAAGGTATCACTTTTCTTGGTATAAATTGAATCGTAGTCTCTAACAAGTCGTGAGACATTCTTCCCGTTAACTGTGAGTCCTCTGTCACCTCAAGCTTCATATCGTTCATAGATCTATTCTCGAAGATAAATCGCATATTTCTTTCTCCACCATCTTCAAATTTTCTTGTATATGAGAAGCCGGCTAAGTCATCAGATTCTCCATCAACAAAAACAGTGATTCCACAAAGATTACCTAGTGGTTCTAGTTTTTTAAATTCTTCAGAAAATCTCTCAGTGCCAGCATATACTTGAATAGCATCTCTCTTTTGTTGGAAAATTTCACAATAAGCAGTTGAAACTTTTAAGTATTTCATCGCGCTTGAGGTATATCCGCCTTGATGAATACTCTCTGAAGAGGTTTGAGGAATTGTGAGTTGTCCCAATAAGTGATTTTGAGCTAAACTGACGGTAGATACTAAAAGTAGTGGTAAGATTATATTTTTCATACATTATACGTAGCAAATCTGCTGCCAAAACCTATTAATCTTATATTTTTTTAATTATTTAAAAACAGTCTTTAAACTATCGAATCGACTCACCCACTGCGTGAGCACTGGCCCAAGCCCATTGAAAATTATGTCCCCCTAACTGACCTGCAACATCTAAGACTTCACCTATGAAGTGAACTCCAGGTTGGAGCTTACTTTCTAGATTTTTAGAGGAAATTTTTGCAGTATCTACTCCACCACGAGTTGTCTCAGCTTTTCTAAATCCTTCGGTCCCGCTGGGAGTAAGCTTCATAGTATGAAGCTCTATTTCAAGTTTAACTTTTTCTATTTTCGTCAGCCCACCTAATGTAACTTTCTTATCAAGACCAATCCTATCGAAAAGAATATCGACAAAGTTGTTTGGTAAATAGTGACGAAGAGATTTAATCACAAGGTATTTACCTTTCATTTTAGAAAGTATCTCTTCAAGAGTTATTTTTGGAAGCCAATTAACAGTTATTGAATCACCATGGTCCCAAAAAAGAGATGTTTTTAAAATGCACGGACCAGATAATCCCTTATGGGTGAATAAAACGGGCTCTTCGTTATAATGTCCATTAATTGTTATTCCCGCTTCAAATGCATTACCAGAAAGTGATTGAAAACCTTCTAAAACAAAAGGTACCAAAGCTGGAACGGTTGGAATAATTTTATGTCCAATATCTTTAGCAAGCTTATGTCCAAAGTCGCTAGCACCGATTGAAGGGAGCACTAATCCACCTGTAGCGATCACAAGCTTTTTTGCGACCACTCTAATCTCTTCGTTTTCAATTTTAAAGTTCTCATCCTCAAGCCTAGTAACTTTCAAATCTTTTTGCTGCAATAGGATTTCAACATTATCTCTTTGGACTTGAGACAAAAGCATTGAGTTAATATCTTTGGCTGATTTTTTACAAAAGAGCTGACCGAATCTTCTTTCTTCATATTCAACATTATGATCTTCAATCATTTTTAAAAAATCGAGTCCTGTGAAACGAGACATGGCACTTTTTACGAAGTGAGAGTTCTCACAATAATAGTCTTTAGACTCTCCATAAAGGTTTGTGAAATTACATTTTCCACCACCAGAGATTAAAATTTTTCTACCAATTTGCTTATTATGATCTAGGACCGTGACAGACTTTCCATATTCTGAACAAAAATAAGCGGCCATCATTCCAGATGCACCAGCTCCAATAATAGCAATATCAGTCTTAATTAATCGCATTTCGAGAGGTTAACATAAGTTTGACAGAACGATGAGCCCTAAAAAATATGGTATATTTATTTCATGAATATAGAAAAGCTAAAAGACGATAAATATCTATTTTTCTTAGAGACTCCTCACAACCTAGTTTGTGTATTTGATCATATCCGTTATGACAGATCAGATGCGGATCTCCTATCTCAAGCCCAAAGGAAGTATTTATTAAATAAGCTTGTTGAATACGGCTACTATCATAAGACAGGTAGAGTGCTCATAAGTGAATCTCACAAAACTAAATTCATTTTTCCAAAGCAAAATATCTTGGGAGCATCCATTAGTGATTTTATTAAACATGAAAAAAGAGAAGATCAAGATCTGTTTGTCCTTACTCCCACACAGATGGCCATTTACATAATAAATACAATTAAAAATGACACTTTAGAGATCCTTAAAAACTTAATATCAAAGCATCCTATCAACTTAAAAAAGATTTATGATCATAGCCATAATGAATCATCTAAGGATTTTATAAATCAACACTTCAAAGAACTTGAGAGATACCAGGATGATATTATTAAGAATACATCTGTTGGGAACAATTCTCATATCGGTAGAATATTTTAAACTCTAAATTTAGAATGATTACGACTCCATCTATTAAGATTGATAATTAAATGGTGTCAGTAATAATAATAAATTCCTAGTTTCTGCTATCGATTACTTTTTGCGCTAAGACCTCTATAACATCTACTCTTTTTAAGGCATCATTACTTGGGCAAAAATTCTCAGAGCCCGCTTGCTCCATACCATTCATAAGTCCGTCTCTTACAACTAGAAGGTCTTCATCTTTTGTTAAGTCTCTATCAGATTTAATATCTCGTACACTTCCAATGACACCTTGACGCTTAGCCATGCGAATTACTTTTTTCGCTACTTTTTTATTGAGATCATTGAGCTCAGTTGAATATGTTCTGACAACATTTTGAGAGTACGCCATAACTGCATCATTATATGCAATTAAAATTTTATCAAAGTTGTTACTACCAAACCATCTATCATCTGAAGAAGATGATGATGAAACATAGACTGTTCCATACGTTCTTCTGTTATATCTATTTCTATGAATTTGTCTTTGACGTTCACGGTTTGATTGAGGACGAGTAGCAGGAGCATCATCATCTTCAGTTAAAATAGCAACGGCAACAACAGTTGCAACTACACCTGCGACAACAAGTAAATTATTTCTAGTCTCTCTATCAATGGCGGCGTCTTCATAAGCATAAATGCAATTGGCACTCGCTGTTGTACAAAATGTCGTAAGAATTAGTCCGGCTAATAGTTTCTTCATAAAGGCTCCAGGGTAAGATTTAAGGAGATATATCAGAAGAACAACGCAAAGCACCATTCGGTGAAATTTTTACTACATGCGAGGAACTACAAACTCGAAGTCATCTTCTAAATTCAATGACTTAAGGAATATGTCTGAGATTAAATTACCATTTAGGTGGTCGTATTCGTGCTGAATTACAACTGCTCTAAAGCCAGAAGCCTTCTCAAACCTATCGTCACCTTTACGATCCTGATAGTGAATATGAAGTTTCTTATATCGCTCAACTTTAAATTGCTTACCAGGAATTGATAAACATCCTTCTGTTGAAATCTTTGTCCCATAATCTACTAGGTATTCCACCACCGGATTAATAATAGCTTCTGCCTTCTTGAACATACTTGGCTTCATAACAAAGAGTCTTTTTGAAATATTAACTTGAGGAGCAGCTAACCCAACACCAGAAGCATCTTTCATTGTAATTATAAGATCATCAATTAGTTTTTGAAATTCTTCAGATTCAATCTCTTGAGTTGACACGGACTCAGCTGTTAATCGCAAAGTTGGGTGACCAACTTTAATAATTTCTAAAGGAGCATCAGGATAATGAGACAGAGTATGAGCAAAAGTAGATAATGATATTAGAGCGAATATAAAGTACATGTTTTCTCCTAAAGAGAGAAAATCATAAACCTTTAAATGCGGAAATACAACTTGGACCAAGTTTCACGCTAATCATATCTTCTTCTAAAAAGCG
>Ga0307930_1000577_pt1 | contig 29325 bp, 19 predicted proteins | sample OrgLakmetageno46_FD_203161 | JGI IMG/M metagenome (GOLD analysis project Ga0307930, IMG submission 203161) | Saline water microbial communities from Organic Lake, Antarctica - #46 | ecosystem: Environmental > Aquatic > Non-marine Saline and Alkaline > Saline | place: Antarctica: Organic Lake...
GCTCCACTAAACGCCGCGCTGTCGCCAATGTCGCTCTGCTCGGCCAGCGCAAAGCTAATGAGATCGCTGCTCGCCGCGCCCTTCGCACGTGGCACTCTTCGCTGCAGTCCCACGCCACTGCCGAACATCGCCTGAAGCTGCTCGTAGCGGGCGCCACCAAAACATGGCTGCGAGAGCGGCAGCGGCTGCGGTTTGTGAATTGGCGCCGTCGAGTAGCCGCTCTCGTGAAGCACGAAGCTGCAGCCAAGGTGCTTTTGCACATGTTGAAGGATAAAGTGGCAGGTAAACAGCGGCGGGGCTGGCGAGCGCTGACGGCGCGGCATCTGGCGAAACACGAACAGCTACGCGCCGGGCGGTCGATTGGCTTAGGGGGTGGGGCTATGAGCCGGGCCTTGCTTCAGAACCAAAAGCGGCGCTTAGGCCGTGCTTTAGCGTGCCTGCGAGGTCACGCGGCCTCTGCGGCCCGAGATGCCAGGGATTCCGCTAACACCGAAGTGGCGATGCTCCGAGTGGTGGCAGACGAGCACCAGGCACTGCAGGCAAGCAACCGAACCTTGCAACAGGAGCACGGAGACCTGCAATCGAAGTGGAGTGCGCTGACAGCGGCTTCAACGGACACCTCGCAAGATCTGGTCACGGTGAGGGAAGCTCTAGAGGAAGAAAAGGCACTGGCAGCGCAACGGCTCTCAGAAATCGAGGCCGCGGCATCGCAGGCAGCGGTGGCGGCTGTGGAGAAGGCCGCTCGAGAAGAGGTGATCAATGACATGAAGGAGAGATTAGCGGCCGCGGCAGCAGCTGCCGAAGCTTCCACCAGCGAGCGATCAGCGCTGATGGAGCAATTAAAAGCTGCTGCGGCTACTGCAGAAGAACTGCACTCGAGCCACGAGCGAAAGCACGCCAGCCTCAAGGCTGACGCCCAGGCCGCCGCAGAGAAGGCTCAGGAAGCCCTCAATGCAGCCCTGGCAGAGGCCAAAGCCCACGCCACTACATGTAGCGCAACCGAGTCCAAACTGCGAGAGGAACTAGCCGAGCATCGCACCAAAGTCGCCGCCATGGAGACTGCACTGGCGACGGCCGCAGGTCAAGCAGGAGATTTGAGTGGGCAGCGGTCCCAGCTCACGGAAGACTTATCCAACTTACGGGAAGCTCATTCGCTGGCGTCCATGAAAACGGTGGAGTTGACCGGTAAATTGGAGGCAGCCGAGAGCGCGATGGAAGAGGTGCAGGCGCGTTTGAACGAAGATTTGAGGCGCGAGCGCGAGCAGCACGCCGCGGCACTGCAGGCCGAGAAAGAGCGCAGCGCAGCCTTGGGGCAGGAAGCCACTGAAGAGCGCAGGAGCAAGGCGCAGGTGGAGAAGGAGCTGGCGGCCGTGAGCGGGGACAAGCGCGCGCTCGAGATGCAAGTGCAGCAGAGTGCGCGAGCCGCCGAGGTGGACGCGACCGAACGACAGGCACTGCAGGCAGAGGCCGCGAGGTTACGGCAGGAGATGGTCGAGTTGGAGCGCGCCAGGGAAGCCGCGGCGCGGGACGGGAGTGGTTTACAGGGACAATTGGCCAATCAGTCGGAGCGGGGCAGCGCCTTGTTGCAAGAGCTCTCCGCCGCAAGGGAGGAGCTAGCGTCGCTACGTGCGGGAGAGCGCGCGCACAATGCCACTTATGAGAATGCCCGGCAGGAAATCAAAGAGTTACGAGCGGTGGAGCGCGCTTATCATGAACTGCGCGCGGCGGCGAGTGCGTCAGCGGCCGAGGGCGAAGCCTGTGCCCAGAGTTTGGCCACTTTGCAGCACGAGCATGCGAGGGTCGCGCGGGAGTTGGAGCAGGCGCGGCAGCGGCTCGAGAGTGAAGCGATGCGCGCGGACGAAAGTGCGGCGTCACTCGCGGGGGCCCGCCAAGAGCTGGCGCGGCTCGAAGGGCGGTGTGCGTCACTGGCGGCAGCGCAGGGCCCAATTACCGAGCTGACGGAGCGGCTGATGGAGCAACTCAAGGGCAAAGAGGCGGATGCTCTGCAGATGGGCCATTTAGAAGAGTTGACGCAATCGCTGGAGCACCGGTGTGCGGAAGCCACGCACGAGGGTCGGCGATTGAACGATACCTTGAACGCCCTCGCTGATTTGGCGACCCGTGCGGCCACTCATTCTCAGGAGAATCTCGCCGCCACTGCTGCGGATTCACCTTACAAACCTCAAGGGGACTATTCCGCAGATCCTTTGGGTCTCAGTGGCAGCGGTCAGAGTTTCAGTTTCGGTGGTGGTGGCAGTGACGGCGTTTCTCGCAGCTTAGTGCGAATGGACGAGGGCCCATCTCGTAGCAACAGCAGTCTGGTTGGGCATGCATCGTCGTCGTCGTCGTCGTCGGGTGGAGGTGCAGCCACTGCGCGAACGGCGGTGGAAGCATTGGCTCGACTTGTGGGGCGACTCACAGACAAGATTGAAGCCGGGAGGCGCTCGCACCAAGCCCGAGCTGCCGCGGAAGCACAGAAAGTGGAGGCCCTCGAGGGTGAGGTGGCGGCGAGCAAGGAGCGAGAGCGCGCCGCCAGTGCGGAAGCAGCCAGGCTAGCTGCTGCCTTGGCGGCGAAAGGACGCGACGTCGCCGATGCCAAGAGCGCTGTGGCGTCGGCGGATGCAGCTGCGGCAACGGCGGCAGCAGCTGCTGCGGATGCAGGGAACCGTTGCGCGGACTTGAGCGAACAACTAGCGGAGGCCGAGGCCCACACGCGCCGTGAGACTGCGGCTCGTGCGGCTCTAGAGCAAGAAAGGTCTCGATTGACGGTTGCAGCGGCTACCTCATCCGCGGAGCGTGAAGAGCTGAGCCGCCTCTTGCGCTCTGCCAGGCTGCGCGCTATTGGGGGAAGCCATGCCAGGCAACAACAAGCGTTAGCCACGACTAGCAATAGCCACGGAGAGGATGGCCCTTCTTTAGTATCCATGGCCACCGAGCTCACCTTAGGCTTGACCCAAGCAGAAGAAGATGTGGAAGCAGCCAAGGCCCAAAGTGAGTCGCTGGCGGCCCAGCTGCGGTCTACAGGGGAGGAATTGGAGCAAAAGCGACAAGCCCTGCACGAGGCCACGGCGTATGGGAAAGCACAAACTCAGAAAGCCACGAGCTTGGCGACGGCAGAAGAAGCGCGGGACCTCTTGGCGCGAGAGGTGATGAATTTCATTATTGCAACGAACAGGCTTGTAACAAAGCATGAGTGATGCTGTGAAAATAGGAATTCTTGTATGTATCCTGATACAATTTCCCTCTCCTTTTTGCCCTTTCACTGTCTCCACAGGTAGCACGCGTGGCTGATTCTCTTCGAGCTTCCTCTGGCAGTGGGCAACACCGCGCCACTCCTGGCCGACCATCTTCAAGCAGCAGCAGCACTGCGCTGACTCTAGCCGCTACCAGTAGTTGCCGCGCCGCTGAGTTGTTGGGTGTGGAGTTACGAGCCGCGGTAGAAGAGGCCTTCGAAGCCGCAGCGGCCGCGGGAGAAGCCAACGAGCTGACGTTGACCGAGCAAATCCACGCGAAAGAGGCGGAGTTAGCGGCAGCCCTCGAAGCAAAAGAGCGCGCCAATCGCGAAGCCCAGGAGGCGAAAGCACATGCTCAGCAACAAACAACCAAGGCATCGCAAGAAGCAGAAGGAGCGAAATCGAGCTCAGAAGCGGTGGCTATCGCACATGAAGCGCAACATGTAGCTGAGGCGCGCGCGGCCGCTGCCGAAGCTCGGGCCCAGGAGGCAGAAGCTGCGGCCGCGGTAGCATCGGCACAGGCGCACAGTGGTCGCGAGGCTGCGGCCACCGCTGAAGCATCGGCGCGAGAGTTGGCTGCTCGAGTGGCGCGGGATTCCGAGGCACGTGCATCGCAGCAAGCACTGAGAGAGGCTCAAGCGAAGGCTGCCTTGGAAGAGAAAGACCGTGAGTTCGAAAGGCTGGAGGGGCTCCTGAGAGAACAGCTCATCGAAGCGCAGCAGCTGACAGCACGCACGGGCACATGGGGTGAGAAGCAACGGCAGGCGCTGTCTACGCTAGCGGCAGAAGCAGAGGCGACGCAGCGGCTGGCCGAAGCACAAGCGGGGACGCTAGAGCTGGAGGCCAATGCACAGCAGAGGGCAGCGGAAGCTACGGCAGCAGCCGATGCCGCAGCACTCGCAGCAGCTAGCCACGAGGGCCAGAGCAGCAGCAGCAGTCGGCGCAACGGTGGAAGGAGCAGCGACTTATCGAGGTCAAGGCACGGATTACCTGGATGGGGTTTCGGTGGCAACGACAACGACGACGAAGAAGAGAGCCTGGTGCTGGCGTCTGCGCGTGAGCTCCGGTCGTCCTTGCGTCAAAATGGCGGGAGCAGCTACGGCAATAACAGCAGCCAGTACTCGAGCAACAAGCAAGCCGCAGAGATGGCAGCAGCGCGGGAAAGGCGCTTAGAGGAGAGCATGGCTGCATTAGAGGAAGAGGCTGAGATGGCTCGACGGTCAGCGCGAGAAGGGGCAGGTGCGCTGAAACGATCTCTGGCCGCTAGTCGCAAAGACTTGAGCAGCACTCAGGCGCAGTACCTGCGATTTGCGAAAATAGTGGCGGCCAACATGAGCCATCTGACGCACGGGGGGCATGAAGCTGCTTCGGAGCCTAGCCCAATATCAGGGGGGGTGGCAACTACAGGTGAAGGGTCTGTATACCAAGCTGCCCTTCCTGTTGCATCTGCCGCAGCTGCCTCGTCCGAATCCAGCGATGCCCGGTACCGCCTCGAGAAGGAAGTGACGCAAGCACGCGCCAACGAGAGCGCTGCGGCCGATGCGGCTGCGGTGGAGAAAGCGCGCGCAGACAACCTGGCCGAAGCGACACGCGCCCTCGAAGCGTCCCTCGCCGAACGAGATGCCACTCTGGCGGAGTTAAGGGCTTCAGCGGCCTCGCTGCGCGCCGATCTTGCGTCGTATCAATCCTCGTCAGCTCCTTACCCTCAGGCTGCCAGCCATAACGGGAGCAGCAGCAGCAGCCACATGAACAAGAGTAGTGTGCATGCCGCCTTGCTTGAAGCGAAAGAAGCGGAAATTGCCGAGCTCAAAGCATCCTTGGTGCAGGCGTTGCAGGCTCAGCAAGCAAGCACAGCCACCTCCTCTGGAGGGGATCTGGCGGCAGCGCTCGCCAAAGCTCAAGCTGCGCAGCAAGCACAAGCAAATGCAGAAGCCCGCGCACAGGCAGCGCTCAAGCGTGCAAAGGCTGCAGAGACCGAGGCACAAGCCGCTCGACAAGCAGCGTCCCAGGCCTCAGCCGCGGGTCAAAGAGAGGCAGCTGCTGCAGAGGCACAGGGACAGGCAGAGGCAGCTCGACTGAGTGCGGAGTTGGAGTCGGCGCAAAGTGCGCTGGAAGCGGCTGAAGTTACCCTGGCGGAGCGGGAGGCCCAATTCGAAGAAGAAAGCGAAGCGCTGAAGCAAAGCAAGCACGCTGCTTTGAGTGAGGCAAGGTCCAGGGAGGCCCATGCAGTGAGGGAGTGGCAGGAGCGCTGTGCCGCGCTTCAAGCTGAATTGGTAGCGGAGCACAACCATCGAGCACATGCGGCGCAGACCGCAGTGCAGGCCGAAGCAGCGATCAAGGCTGAGCTAGCCGCCTCGGTACAACTGGCCAATGAGCTTGGGGACGAGAGGGATGCAGCGCTGCGGCGGGCAGATGCAGCTGCGAAAGCGGTGGAGATCGAGCGCGGGAAATGGGAACGAGCTAAAGCTCACGCCGAGCATGTGGCCTCTGAAGCTGAGACTCGAGCTGCCGAGGCACAGGCAGCGTGGGAGGCCGAGGCGGAGGCGAGGGCTCAGGCAGATGCGCGCGCCAATGCAGCTGAAATGGAGGTCCAAACTGCCAAAGCATCGGTGCAAGCGAGCAAGGTGGAGGCGAGTGGGGCACGCGCGGCTGCAGATGCGGCCCTCGAGAAAGAGCAGTACAGCCGGTTCCTAGCAGAATCCCGCGGGAATGAGCTCTATGAGGCCCAAATGGTCGCCTCAAGCCTTGAAGCAGACCTTGGCGTGGCGCGAGATGACGCGGTGAGATCTGCCGCCAAAGTGAGTGACGCACAGCAGCGGTTGAGTGCGCAGGAGGCTCTCAGGCACAGCTTCGAGCGGCAGCTGGCGGATGCGCTGCGAGCGGCAGATTCAGCGAAACTCCTTAAGAGCAGCGCAGACCACCATCAAGGAGCTCCCAACACTGTCACTAGCAGTGGTGGCCATGCAGGAGGTAGTGGTGATTATGAGAGCGTAGCCGCCGCAGCCGAGGCTCTCTCTGAGGAGAAGCGTCGGAGCGAACGATTGAGCCGAGAAGTGGCGGAGTTGACGAGTGCGCTCTCAGAAGGACACAAGTCACTGGAGCAAGGTGGCCAGTACAAGGTGGCCAGCCTCGAACAGCAAGGGCGCGACCTGAGGGAGACCCTGAGGGAGACTCTGGACGGAGCCAGGCGGCAAGTCACGAGCCTCGAGCGCGAGGTGTCGGACAAGTCGCGGCAAGAGCACACTTTGCGCCAACGTTTGGAGGCTGAAGTCCGCGAGAAGCAAAGTGTGCAGGGCACGCTGGAGCAAACGCGCAATGCTGCCGCGAAAGCCGCAGCCGATTCCGAGGCTGTATCCTTCCAACTCGAGCAAAAGCTACAAGCCTCGGACGACGAGGCTCGTTCGCTCAGGGCGAAACTGAGCGAGGCGGCCACCGATCTGAGAGCTCTCGAGGCAGCGGTTGCGGCGGAGCTCAAGAGTGAGGTGGAGGCGGTGAAGAAGGAGGCCGCTGCCAATAGGCGGCGATTGACTGAAGAGCGGGACGGCCACCGCGCCAGTGCACAGCGACTAGAACAGCACAACAAGACCCTGGCGGCTGAAAATGCGGCGCTGGCTGCGAGAATTGGAGCTGGAGCAGACAGCAGCAGCAGCAGCAGTGCGGTGATGGATGCTCGGGTAGCGGCCGCAGAAGCTCGTGCTTCCGAAGCTGAGAATGCAGCCAAGCGTGCGCAATCCGAACTGGCGAATGCGTCTTCGAGCAACACTAGTGAAGTGACAGCATTGCGGCAGCAGCTAAGCGATGCCCTTTCAGAACTATCCTTTACCAAAGACCACTTACTCGCTCAGCAGCAGCAGCAGCAGCAGCAGCACTCAGACCGTTCGTTAGTTCCAAGGAGCCCAGAAAGAGGATATCGTGACGAAGCACAGGCAGCCGCAGCTACAGCCGCAGTGGTTGCCGCGGAAGCAGAAGCCTCAGGTTTACGGTCTGCGCTCGCCGCGAAAGCGGACGAGGTGGCAGCGCTAGTGTCTCTGAACGAGCAGCTGTTGGCGAGGGCCGAGCACATGCTGCGGAAGCAAAAGAGCAAAAAAGACAAGGAGTCCCACCGGCACCAGAAAGAGTCCCACCACCTTCGGTCGTCGCCTCACCACGGTCAAAGAGGAGCCGCTGCTGCTCTCAGTAGCGATCCACACGTCGCTAGTCCCAACGAAGAAAACTGGCCTCCAGCCTCCTCGAGTGCATCTCCACAGGGGCGCTCCGGTACTCTTCAACACTACCCAGCGGCGTCCTATGAATCGCCGTCAGCGCCGGTGAGTAGCACGCGTGCTGTGGCACCGTCATCGGCAGCTGTCGCTGGGCGATTTACGCCGGATAGTGGCAGCAAGAGTAATTTACGATGACGCAGCGCGCATTGATAATAGAAAAAGGCGAAGGAACAAAGAGGTGCAGTGCCATACGGAATTCGGTGATACGAGAGAAGAAGGTCAAGAGAGAACCGCGAAGTGAAAGAAGAAGGAGAAAAAGACAACCAATATCATTTCGCCCACGAATCTACATTATTTTACCACATGCCATGGCCATAGCGCCATAGCTGATACCTGATACCTGATAGCAACCGCACACATAATTTTCCATTTAAAGCAAAAGGAATAACGAAATGGAATATCTTAGGGCTTACAAGCGCAGGGAGTCCAAGTCAAGCCATTCCCTTGCCTTACAGCCGATGGTCGCGCCGCTTATAGCACATGGCTCCTGATTGCTGATTGCTCTTTGCCGTTTTTTTTCTTTTTAAAGTGGCATTGCGGCTATTTCGCATTTTCGTCGTGCTTTTTTGTATACATCGGAAGTCGGTTACTTCCCCTGGTTCTAATCCCATTTGAAACCACAGGAAAAAGAAAACTAACCCCTCAGCTCCCTTCTTTCTTTTTAAACCCCCGCCTTGGCGAACGGCCTATCTACGTGCACATCACTATCACTCATTCCAGACCCGCCTCTGAGCGCACTCGGGTCACACGGCTAGCCGCCGCTAAATGCGCTGTGTTCTTGACTTTCAACACCACATCCGCACGCGCCAACGCCTCAAGTTTGGACCTATAAACCCACGCTAGTCGGTCAGCATGGTCGTACGGGTCAGCTGCTACCCCACCACCGCCACTGCTGCTCCCTAGAGCGCTGCCACCGCCGGGCGTAGCATGGCTGCTGCCTGCAGGAGAAGGCGCCGTCACCGCAGCTGCACCGCGGGAGTGCGGCGTTGAGGGCATGTTCCAAGGGCTGATGGAAGGAGGCGGTGCGTAGGCATGAGGAGGTGCGTTAGGGGTGGAGGCATGCCAGGGGCTCTTTTGCACTTGAGACGCGGGGTGGCCCATTCCCGGAGGCGGCAGTGGCGGGGGGCCGGGGTGCAACGGCTGCTGCTGAGGCGTCGAGGACGAAGAGTACGGGAAGTAGCCGCTGGGAGTGACAGCGGCGAGGCCGTGGTGCGGAGGAGGCATGGGCGAGGAAGCAGGGTAAGCTGCTGCTGCACTGGTACCGGCAGCAGAAGCATGAGTAGTGGGTACTGGTGGCGGTGGCTGCTCTGCTGAGACTTCGCTCTTGTCGTCATTGAGGTTGCTTCGGCGCTGATAGTCTTTCGATCCAGCTGACGTGCTCCGCCGGAAAGACGAGATTTCAGACTCTTTCTCCATGGACACGTGGCGCCGGTCCGGCTCACGACGAGACGACGAAGAATCCCGGCTGTCGCGGCTGTCCCGGGGGTGGCCGTCGGAGCTGCCCGGTGGGACGCGGCTGTCCCGTCGGTCCGTCGGCCCACCGGGCGGTAACCGGCTGCCCCGATGATGCGGAGCCGAGTGCCGCGGGTGCGACAAATCGCTGTCGAGGCCACTTCCGCTGGCAGGAGACATCTTGCGGTCGTAGCGGCTGGGGCTAGAGGATGCGTACGAGTCGCTTTGACGAGAGCCCAAAGAGTCTCGGCCAATCGAGTCCCGGTTGTCCCGAAAAGGTGGGCCCTCGCGGTGAGGCGGCAAGTCGCGGAAATGCGGCGGTGGTGGCGCGTCTCGGCCCATTGAACAGTCCCTACCGCGAGGAGGGCCAAGCGAGTCCCTGCCAGGGCGGAAGTTGTCCCGGCCATCTCCATGAGGAGGCGGTGGATAAGGCCGCAAGTCCCTCGAGTCGATGTAGCCCCCTCCGCCGCGGCCCTCATAAGGAGGGGGCGACCGCGGCCGCGGCGGCATAGCATCCCGCGGGTGCACTCCTGCCAGAGGAGGCGGCGGCCCCGGCCTTCCCAACGGCGGTGGCGAGCGCCGCCTCATCTCACGCGGATCGCTTCCTCGGGGGCCGTCGCTGAAGCCGCCGTAGTTGTGAGGTGGTACTGGTGGGGGGCCAGGGGGCGGGTCGCGCATAGGAGGGGGGCCACGGTAGCCGTCTCGAGGAGAAAACCGATCGCCTCCCGGCGCGTATCCCGGTGGCGGCGGAGGGGGGCGACCTCCACCTCCCATTGGACCCCCCCTCGGGGGCGACCGGCCCCGCATCATGGGGTCCTCCCAGGGTGCACCACCTCGCGGCGGCGACCGCCCCACAGTGCCAGGAGGGGGCCCTCCGAAGCCGCGAGACGCATAGCCGTGAGGAGGCATGTCGCGCGGGTGCACGCCGCGAGGCGAAAAGCCGGGCGGAGGGTGCAGATTGGGCGGGGAGCGGTGGCCTGGCCCTTGAGCGTGAGGCGGCGGCGGCTGATGACGACTGAAAGGGCTAGGCGAGCGGCGAGGCCGCATGCGGTCAGGCCCTAGCCCATTGTCTCGTGCATCTCCAGACATGTCGCGACCTCCGGGTGAACGATCGCGCTTGAGCCATGGTTGTCCTCCTGGCTGGTCGCGGGGAGGGCCTGACGACAATCATGAAGAGGAAGGAAAATGGACAGAAATCAGCCTAGAATAAGATCTTAGGAGTACATAGCATAGATTTCAAAGTCTTACGTAAACTTTAAACAACGAGCAACCGCCATAAAATACACTATTATGTACCGGGGCCTCGGAAGTCATCACGGCGACCGTCCCGCGGATCGAAGGGCGGCCCACGGTCACCGAACGGCGGCGGACCCCTGACAAAAAAAGCAGACGCAGAGCGTGAGCACATTGATATATACGAAGCAAGCAGAAGCTGTGAGGGTTATGCTAGTTGAGGGAGATAGTCTTTGTGAGCGCATGAGAATCTATGCAAAACCTTACCTCATGCGGTCGTAACCGCGGTCCATTTTTGTTAAGTCACGAACGATTTTGGGTTGTACAGCCCCCCCCCCTTCCCAGAAAGAATGGTTCGTATCTTTCTGTTCGTGTTCTTGTTCTCGTCGCTGCTCGCTGCTCACTTTCGCCGAAAAAGCAACGCTACGTAGCGACTAATATTAGCTCGAGCAAGGCTAAACAGTATAGCTAGAGAAAGCTATTGAGTGCCGGCTACTTGAGGTGTATTATTTAGCACCTAGCTAGTATCTGTGACCTCCATGTCGGGACTAATGAAGGATGCGCATACGGAGCCACTGTCATTGTTAACGAAGAGGCTCGAGGCAGTTTCGATAGCAGTGGGAGAGGAGCGCACGAAATGTGCGGAAGAGGTTGGGCTAAGCTGGAACGAAGATGAGCGTGTTGCTACCACGGTAAAGAATTGATTTCATCCCGCTTATCGTAATCATCTTTCGAAAGCTTGTTGTGCATACAATGAATTGGAGTTGTTCCGAAAGGTTACAGTACCTTCTTCCGATCCTGATATCTTAACGATGTATCCAACAGGTTTCAGAGTTGGCAAGCGCGAGCAAAGTAGTTCATGACACGAGTACTAAGCTTGCCCTTGTGCTGAAGGAAAGCAAATGCACCCCTGAAGGCGCCGCGTCAATCTGCGATGCATTCGCGCGCGCTCTCGAAGTGCTCGCCACCGTGCTCACTGTGCTTTGCCGTGCTCGCCCCTGTAAACTGCTCTGGCACGAAGCTCACAAAGCGGTGCAAGCCCTTGTGTCTGCATCCTGTGCCCTCGTTGCTGCGATAGTGCGAGACGGGCCTGAGAGCGACGCTGCCACGCAGGCTGTTGGTGTGGTGTGGGCACTCTCCGAGAATCCGTTCAAAATGCTTCCAAAAAGCAACCGAGTCGCCTATCGACGCGCGTTAATGAAACAGTCAGTGGTGGTGAAAGAAACGATCGAAGAGTTTGAAGAGATTTATGCGCTTGGAGCAGACTCTGATGATGACGACGATGACGGTGATGATGGAGACGAAGGTGGTAAAGATAGCTCAGGTGCAGGTGGAGGTGGCAAGGACTTTGATGATTTCGAGGACTTCTTGAACGGTGACGACAAGGAGCGCTACTCAGCGAAGGATATGGTTCTAGCGCGTGCCTGCCTCGATGCAGCCGCTATTGTGCGCCCAACTTTTAAGACTACTCTAGACGCTTTTGATACTTTTGCAGCTACAGCTACTCCTCCTCCTACGGCCGAGCCCACGCCTTCACCAACCGACAAAAACGCGGCTGCTTCGGAGACAGCCACTCCTGATGGTGATGGTTCAAAGGGGGCTGGTAGCAATGGTGCTAGCAATGGTGGTGATGGTGGTAGTAGCAGCGACCTAGGCCGCGTGGGTCTGGTGTGGGGCTTGTGTGAAGGCTTAGTGACAGCCACAACCTCTTTAGGAGCTGCGTTATACCCCCCTTTGCTGCACCGAGAAGTGCGCGAGGGAGCAGAAGCCCTCCTAGCTGCGGGAAATGCCCTGGCGAGCGAACTAGCTGCAGCAAACGTCGTGAACGCCGTTGGTTCAGATGATAAAGCCGCAGGTCAACCAACAGCGGCAGGTGCAGAGCACCAAAGAGTGGTGAAAGTCTGGGCTGGAGTAGCGACCAAACTCAATGCAGCTCTCGATACCGCGACCGAAGAGTGAACGGATAAATGAGGGCAGCGTTTACGTTATTCGTTATTGGAAGACTCAATCTTAAATTTCTTCATTTCATTTAGGCTTTACTAGTTCTTATGGCCACAGTCCACTTGCGTGTCGTACAAGTAGAAGTAGAAGTAAAAAGTAGGGAGCTGCTTGCTAAACTTTTGGTTCAATTCAAAGGGAGCCCGTAGCCTCCAGTCTCTAGAGAGCTTCTGCTTCAACTAAAGCCAAAGCCTAAAGCCAAGGTGCGCGTGGAATTAACTTCCATGTCCGTATGTTAGAGACTAATAGAGAACACTGTACTTCTGTAACTTTTGCTATTGATCTCCTTTTCTCCTTTTTCGTCAAGAACTTGATAACAGAGTAACTCCCTCCCCCCCTGCGTCAATTGAAATGAAGTGAATGTGAAAGGACCGACATAATTAAAGAATGGAGAATTGCCTTAAAGCTCCAGTTCGCACACATACTGACACATGTGTGCGCATAAATGATCCTTCACTCCTCGCGCATTCACTTGGATTGCGGAAGGTCATCGCGAGGCAGGCCCTTAGCACCTGCCACTTTGGCTGGGGCACTGCTCTTGCCCTTGGCCTTGGCGTTCAGGTCCGTCTTGCGCACGGGCTGGTACAGCAAGTGAAAGGACGCCGTGGCGCGGTTCGGGCATCGCACTTCCATGGAGCACCGCAGCGCGCGGCCCCCGTTGAGGCTGCTCCAGGTGTGCACCACGGAGCTGCCAGGAGGGAGGCCGTTAGGGGTGATCTGCTCCACCACCACCTCCACGCCGTCCTTGCCGAACTCGTCCAAGGAGCATCGCACCGGCACTTCTTTGCCCCATGGATTCGCGACGTCATGCACCTGTGTAGAACATGGAAAGAAGGAGAAGAAATGCAGGCGTGACACGAAGAGGTGGAAAAGGTGAGAGAGGCAAAAAATGAAGCAGAGGTGAGCCCAAAAAAGTACGCTCTTCTAAAAGTGCAAAATAAAGCACTCCTAGCCGTTCAGTGGAAATGAAAACAGTGCATCACTTGTACACACACCTGCCCATCGAGGCGGTAGTCGAGTTGTTGCTTCCCGAACGGCGAAGTCGAGATGAGCGAGATCGAGGCTGGGCCTTGCAGCACCACTAGTTCCTTGTTCGAGTAAAAAGTCCCCTTGGCCAGGCCTCGAAACACCGCCGGCACACGAATCGCCGCTAAGTACACGTCGAGCCCGTCGAAGTTGGTGCGCTGCTTGTCGACTCGCCACACCCCAGTGACCGTGGGAGCCCGCACCTCTGCGTCCTTCCCCTCCGGCTCAGAGTCCAGCTCCTGGAGCTCCGCCGCTTGCTCGTAGGCGTCCCTCAGGTTGTCGCTGTGGTTGGCCGTCAGCACCATTTGCTCCAGGAAGTAGCTGTACTCCGCGACCCGAAGCACCGCTGGCAAGAACTCATCGTCGAGCCCTCCCTGCGCCATCACTCCTTGCACTTCGGCGAAGAGGTCCTCGGAGGTCACGTGGTGCCCCGCGCAGAAAGCTTCCAGCGAGGCCTCCACCATGGCTACGTACTGTGTGAAGACCTAAAAAGGGGGATGGGAAAGGAATTCGCGAGCGTCCAAAAAGTAAGAGTCGCCCAGTCGGGCATCCAATGTTTCCATCGTCTTTACAGATTGTCTCTACAAATCTCTTTAACATTATGCAGCTTATCCTAATTTGATAATGCATTGGGGCTATGGAAAATAAGTCAAAATGAAATAGACTGAGGGCGAAACTTGCATGTATCTGAGTCCATTTAGCTTAAAGATAACTTTTCACTCACCTCAGTGTACTCGAGGAGCTGTTCTCCTTTCGGGTCCACTCCTCGGAATGGAGCGCAATTGGCGGCGAAAAAGGCCTCTGACGCATCGCGGAACTTCTTCGCCATCACGTGGTGCGCGAACGCCTAAAATTGAACACATAGAGGGAATATGATAAAAGCCTAGACGCAACTTTCGCTGCAACTGTACATCAAGTTCGCTTGTCAGAGAGTGCGCAGGACGGTTGGGCAAAGGTCTACCTGAACTATAGGCGGCAACACCACACCAACGTCACCGCTTCCAGCGCTACTACCCTTTGCCTCAGAACTATCTCCAGCGCTGAACTTACTATCCATGCCACCATCGTCGCTGTATTTTGAGTCTGCGTAGCCAGGGTCGTCGTCATCGTATTTGCTAGCCATCTGAAAATCGTTACAATTCATTACTTGCTTTGCTGCACTTAAACGATACATACGCAGAGAAAACTTACATCGGTTCAGAATAACGCTTCGGTGGCTGTACTTCGCGACCCTAGCTCTCGGTTGAGTTCGATTTCAAAAGAGCTACCTCTCCGCTTGTAAGCTTGTAACCGCAACGGCAGAAGTCTATGATCAAACTGGTGATAAACTACTTGTGTGTTTTTTTTGGCGCGTGGATGCGTGGCAGTGTAACAAAAAATCTACAGGGTAGGAACGTGTGCCATTTGCTTCACCTCTCGCCTCGGACCACTCGGACCTCTCGGACCTCTCATCTCTCATCTCTCATCTCTCTCTCTCTCTCTCTCAGCATCTATCACTTTTTCGTGATAAAAGATGGCGTGGAACGTTGTGCTATTCTATAAGTACGTGCAGATTGATGACCCTGCGAAGTTTCAGACAGAGCAGGCAGAGCTTTGCAAGCGGTTTGGCCTGTGTGGGAGACTTCTCATTGCTTCTGAGGGCGTGAACGGTACTTTGGCTAGTCTAGCAAGCGACGGCAATGCAGTGGCCGAGTATTGCGCAGCCCTCGCTCAAGACTCTCGCTTTGCGGACGTAGACTGGAAAACTTCCGACTCAAACACACCTCCATTTCCTGAACTCAGCGTGCGCGTGGTCAAGGAGATTGTGGGCTACGGCCAGGCATTAGCCGGTGTTGACCCGCGAAACGGTGGTGCTGGCACCCATCTCGACTCTGCTGCCTTTCATGAAGCAGTGGCTGAAGCAGCAGCTGACCCACGCCAAAGCACGGTGCTTCTAGACGTTCGAAATGCATTCGAGCACGAGATAGGGCACTTCGATGGTGCAGTTGACCTAGGTATGCGCATCACCTCTGACTTCGCTCCTTGGGTAGAAGCCAACTCAGACTCCCTTCAGGGTAAGAATGTGCTCATGTACTGCACGGGAGGCGTTCGGTGTGAAAAGGCTTCTGCATACCTCAAGGCTTCCGTGCCTGGAGTAAAGGAAGTGTCACAACTCAGTGGAGGCATTCACCGCTACCTAGAAGCCTTCCCTGATGGTGGGCATTTCAAAGGCAAAAACTTCGTGTTCGACGCTCGTGTCACTATGGCCCCACCTTTAGCTGCTGCCGCCGCCGCTCCTGAGGCTAGCACTGCCGAGGCTAGTGATCTAACCACATCCAAAAGAATGCGGAGGTGCGGTGATACTGAAGGTGGTAATGGGCCTAGACTAGTGGAAGGAGATTCTGTAGACACAAACGAGGAACAGACTGCTGGAGGGCCTGCTGGAGGGCCAGGTGTCATTGGTATGTGTGGGAGCTGTCATGCGCCTTACGACCAGCCGCGAGCTACTGACGTGTGCGCAGTGTGCCGAGCAGTGTGTTTAGCGTGCGATGCTTGCCGACGGCGCGATGCCGAGCTTCTATGCCGCGATCACCGAGCCTTGAAGGGCGCTTACTTTTGGTTCCTCGGCCCTTTCGACGCACAACAGTTGTTAGCTCAGAAAGAAGCCCTTGAAGCCTTCATCGCCGTGCCCAAGGGCAGCCAGAAGCCTAGTGGATGGGTAGGCGGCTCCAAGCGGCGGGGGCAAACAGTGCGAAAGCAAATAGGGCGGATAACGGCGCGGCTTAATGAATTAGAACGAGAGCAGAGTAATGACGTCAAAGCGGCAACGAAGGGAACTATGGCGTGGGCGCTCGCAACAGGACCAGATCATCCGCGCCGATGCCGCTGGTGCTTCCATGTGCTTAAGCAACAGGTCACTGAACGCGCGAGGGAAGCTGCAGCCATCGTGAGCGCGCAAGCACCAGGTGAGAGCGAAGGCTCCTCGTCTGTTGCTGGTGGTGTGTCTGGGCCTGCGTGTGATGGGCGTTGCTGGGGGTTTTGGAAGGCTCCCGTCGGGACCTATTTCGAGCAGAAGGAATAGATGATTTTTGCTTTAGCAAAGAGCTGTGCGAGGTTAAACACAGGGGGTATTCAAATCGCCAGAGGTCTGGATCGAATTTCCAAACGCCAGAGTGGCTGACCTGGCTCACCTAGAACGTATAGTATGCAGCATGAATTCGGGAAATGGGGTAATTGCCATTAACAAGTAAGACTTATTAATATCCCATATCCACGCTAAGCCAAAGCCAGGAAATGGCCGGCGTTTCGGCATATACCAATGCCCTTTGTTCTCGGATGGTCCCTAGGTGCCGGGAGTTTTGGTGTGTCGTTTGGGGTTCGGGCCTTTCGGCCATTTCAGCTTTCAAGCTTGTCTCGAAATGCTGATATCTGATGATGTCGCTATCGGCATGTCGGCATGTCGGAGTTCCTGAATAATTAGATTTTAGTATAGCGAATGCGCTGTGCTAGATATGAGAAAGCGCGCAAACGTTTCAAAATGCGACGCGCCTTTGCTTTACTTTGGCTCTTGACACAGTGCCGGAGGGGGCGGAATTATACGGCTAGTCTAGTCTAGTCTTGTTTAGTCCACTTGGCACTCTCCCAAAAACAAAGTAATACAAGTACACAGCAGCCATAAAGGCACATCAATTAATGTACTGGAGGTGCATTCGCGATAGCGGAGTGGTAGAAAAAACAAGTGAAGCTGTTAGAACTAGGAGAGGAGCCATTACTACTGTAGAAGGGAATTTAATCAGAAATATATGCTTTTGGCTCGTACAGCCTCGTGAAGCTTAGCTTTTTATCTCTTCCTGTTAGCCTTCTATTTCCCTCCTGTCTAAAAAAACACACCGTAAGTAAAGAGTAACCCCTCTCTGTAATGAAACCATTAGCTCGTCGTCGTTCGTTCTGCATTCTTCAGCAAAAAGCAAAAAGCGACAACAGCAGAAACGAGCAAACGCTAACCGCGCTAAGATGAGCTCCAAGGGTGTCGTCCAGAATGAAGACGACGGGCCGCGTCCGGGGCAGCAGATCATTGACGTGATGCTGCCAACTTACATTATGAAGCCGGACGAAACAGAAATGTAATTGCCGTCGCATAGCTACACCTTTACGGCTTCACCTATGTTCTTGCTCAGTACACTTCTCTCGACAGTGTCCGCGCCGATGTAATTGTGCTGAGGCCGAGCCACTTGCTTGTGCTGTGTTGCGGCACTTTTACAGGTTCTATTCTGCACCAATCTCTAAAATTTGCAAGGAAGTGCTGGACAAGCACCTTGAAGGCAAAGAGTACGACGAGGACGCCTCTAAGGACCAAGTAGTGACTATCTGTGAGGAGATCAAGGGCCGAGCAAAAGGTATCTTTAGGCACTCAAGCATGCACTAGAATGGCTGACCAAGTCTTCGTTTCATTCGTTGATTATTGCGTATGCGAATGTTCTATCGTAATCCTCGCGTGCGCTCCCTCTCATCCCATTACCTCTTCGCTCTAATGAACCCCTACATGTAACCGCCCTTCCCCAGCTGAGGTCAACATGCCTAGATACAAGCTTGTAGTTCAGGCGAGTCTCGGGCAAATGAAAGACCAGGTAGGTCCACTTATGAATACTAGGCTCCCTACGTACTTGAATGTCGGCATCCCTGCGGTTGATATTGGCCTTGGCCTTAGTGACTCATCTGCCTCCTTTTTTAATTAAACGTTTTTGACCTACCAACATCGTTAGGGCGTCCGTGTGGCTAGCCGTTGCTTATGGGACACCACAGTCGACAATTATGCCTCTGCCAACTACTCGAGCGTGAGTGCTACGTGCCATGCTCTTGATTGTGCTTAGTAGTGTGCATTTCCCATGTTTCTCAATTTTACTTCTTTGTCATACTATAGGAACGGCTCTGGTGCAGTGTTATGGTTTTCGGTTTGTACTGCGAATAAATACGAGGCGTTTTTGGAGGGCATAAACCAGGAAAGAAAGAGATGTGCTCTTTTTGTGCTCTTTTGTTGCCTTAATTGGAACTAGGTTACGGTGATGTTAAGTAGAGGGGCGTGCCACCTTTTTGCTTTTGTTTGGTTCTAATTCCAAAGCACGGAACTCCTAACTCGTAAATCCTGACCCGAATGAGCGAAGTGACAAAAATGTTCCTAACTCCCCACCCGAATTAGCGAAGTGAAATAAATAGGTCTTCTTCTTTTTCTTTGAATTCCACAATCTAAAATAGAAATAGAGAAGGCGAAATCAGCTGACTTCCAATCACGCGTAGCGCTGCTGGCTTTGGACTGTGGATAAATGATACATATCCTTAAAATTTGAGCTAAAACTATAATAATCCGTATTCTTCGCTCTTCGATTGATTGTTACTTGTTGCTTGGCTCTTACTAAGCTCTTACTCGTATGTCTCAAGTATCTATCTCAAGATCGAGAATTAGAATCAACAACCAAGAATAAGGAGCCAGGAAACACACAAAACCAAATACCCTGAAACCAGAACCCCAAATCCCAAATCCCAAATCCCAAAAGGCCTTGTTGAATGTGGCCTTAATTTCATACTTCGAAAAGCACTCGACAGGCGCATGTCTATATTTATATCTATATGCAAAATACAAGCAAGACAAACAAGGGAATTTCGCAAATTGAAATGCATATGCATAGTGATAGTGTGGGCTTCTATCATAATTTCTGTAGCGCCGGTGCTACCTACTAGCTGGCCCAATGAAGAATGAAGGCCAGACGCCCCAAAGAATCGGCTGCCAATGGCTTAAACCAGGCCCAATTGTATTCAGTGGCCGTCTGCCCCGTCGATATCGGGAAACATGTCCTTGACCCACACTGCTCGTCGCCCGAAACTGTCCTTGTAGTCAGCCCGGCATTTCAGCAGCTCCAGCAAGAACAGACGCGCCACTGACTCAGGACCACCGCCACCCTCGCTGGCAGCACCATTAGAACTGCCGCTTGCTTCTTCCGTGCTTCCTGTGTCACCTGTCGACAGGGGGAACTCAGCCACACGGGCCGCGCAAGCTGCTGTAGCATCAGCCAGCTGCTCCACCACCTTTGGGAGAGCGCTCACAGGGACCACCAGCACCGCGGTTGCATCTCGAAGAGCTGCCATCGCTCCCAGCACCACCCGCGTGGCTGATGCTCCACCTCCGCCACTGTTGTTGTTGCCAACATTGCTGAGGCTAGCTTGCTTGGTAAGGGAAGGCATTGGCGCTGCGGTGGCAGTACTGCCAGTATTAGCTACAAGGCCTTCTTTAGCCCCCATAGATGAAGATGAAGAAGCAGGAAAGGAGGCCTCGAGCGCATTTTCAGCGCAGTGCAGGAGCTCGTCCAAGTCCCTCGCCAACCAGACACCCCCCACGGGGGACACTTTCAAGCGCTTTACATGTGCGGCCACCGCCCCGTGCACGCGCAGGCAGAGCGCACTCGCCACCCCACGCGCGTCAGGAGGTGAAAGATGCTCGGCTGCCAAAGCGATTTGCGACCGCAGCACCGCACACACGGCCAAAAATGCCGAGTTCACGCCTCGATCCATGTCCTTGTTGAGGCTGCTCGCGGCACTGTTGTTAGTGCTACTGGTGCTGGTGCTGCTGGTGGTGGTGGTGCTGCGGCCAGCGAGCGAAGCAAAGAGACTGCGGCTCATCGAGACGCTTTCCTTGGCAGTTGAAGGCGCCTCGCCACTGCTGCCAGATCCTCCTCCTCCGAGCACGCTAGCGTCCTTCGACGCGGCAGACGAGCTTTCCTTCGGGCAGTACTCTACTTTCAGCGATTGCTTCGCCAAAGCTCGGTCCATGACCTTTCAGCGATGGGAAGACGGAAACAAAACTGAAGCACACATGTGCGAATGAAGTTTGAAATTTAAAAAAAGACGAGAAGGGATGGCGGAATATAGTCAAAGAAAGTAAATACTCTTGCATCCCTGAGTTTGAGTCGCATTCTTTACCGTAGCAACCGCTGACAGCCCCGCTGCGGTCGTCATAACGCCAGCGCGCTCGATGTTGTGCAGAGCAGCCGCGTGAGAAGCTTGAGCTTGGGCGAACAAGGCTGAAAGAGATGAAAAGGTATACACAAAGAAGTGAGCATCAAGCATTCAAATCAGATCGATTTATCACGGATATGAAGAAGGTGCGGGGACATATCTCAATGCAAGGCCTTAACTTTCGAAATCGATAGAATCTCCTTTGTTTTTTTTGTGCTACTTACCAGGATGGTGTTGGAGGTGAGGCAGCAGCGTATTGCGAGCCAAGTGGTGTAAAGGCACCACAGCGAGCTGCTGCACAGCCGCCAGGCACGCATAGAAGGAAGCCGGAGGCGCTTCGCTCATTGATGCGATCACGCTAGGGCTGTCACTCTTTGGTGGCATGCCTGAGGTGGGGGATGGTGTGCCACTCTTGCTGTTGAATGCACTGCTACCACTCGATGAGGAGGAGGAAGAGGAGGAGGATGGAGCAGGTTGCGACATAGGACGGGCGATCACCAGCTGTGAAACAGCACGCAAGGCCACTGCCACCATATCTTGACTCAAAGAATGCGTCGTGTACTCAAAGGCCGACCAGAGCACTTCTCCCAGCAAACGATCTTCGGAGCTTCCCGGATCGGGGCTAGACATAATCGCCGTAGCACGCCGAAAAGTGGTGTGGCAAGCACTGATCAAACCACGCAGTAAAGCTGGCGACAGAGCAGTCGCAAGCACGTCCTCGAATGAGCTCAAAATATCTGATTTCACTCCAACGCGTGGCGTGATGTTGAAGCCTCCCCCAGACCCGCCGTGTGCTTCGTGATGAGCGGAGAAAGACGACGCGGTTAAGCCGCTCCTTTGCTTGGCTCCACCTTTATCTACGTCATCTTCTCCTGATGCTTCCGAGAGGGCAGTGTCTCGCCACTCTAAAGCCTCCGGCAAACTCCGAAAGGCGCGAGTGATGGTGTCCTCTGAGGTTGATTGCAGCCACGCGAGCTCCCGTTCGTAGTAGTCTCGTTTAAACTGAGTGGGCCAAGTATATATGTGAGGAACAACAAGTAGGCATTCATAAAGCAATGAGTTATTTGGAGGAATGGTGACAGATGGGGAACTGTATAATCAAATTAATCGTCAATACTACGAATACAAAGTACAGAAGTAACAACAACACCTCGCATAAATGAAACTGGCGCCTTTGTCCATATAATTCTTTACCTCTGCGAAGAGAGTTCGAACCGCAGTCGCAGAGGTTTCATCCCACACGCGAGCCTCGGCACTTGCCGCCTCTCGAGCAGCGGTGTCGCGTTGGCGGCTCAAGAAAGAGCTACCATGAAGAGCTTCGTTCCTTGAGTCTCCTGCTGCCTCGTTCTTCCTCTTCTTCGTGTTACCAGATCCCTCTATATCATCATTGGCTTCATCATCCGATCCTCCTGTCGGCGCCACTGCTGTAGCTTGCGCCACTGCCCTCTGAGCTGCAGTGACAAGCGCCTGTTTGGCTGCGTCATCCAACAGCTGAAAGAGAGCGGCGCTCTTCTGCTGCAGGAAACAGAGGGCATCCAGATAGTCGGCAGTCGCGTCCGAGGTCGCCTAGCGAGAAGGAACACGAAGGCATGTTACACACTGCACGTATACTCTTGAAGTAGATGACCTCTCAAACACGTAGGCAAGAGGAGACGCGCGAAGGAGTCAAAGAGAGTGAACAGGACAAGAAGTAGGTAGGGTGAAACCGAAGGTACAGTATAATTCAACCTGTTGAGCAAGGGGCTGGAGCAAGTCTGATGCCTTGGCTTCAAAGCCCAATTCCACGTCGTTGAGCAAGCGGTCCACCAGTGACGTCATCACTCCACGCACTTGGCGAGGGGGGAAAATCGCCGCCGCAATGCGGAATTGCAGCGTGCACACTTTGGGAACTGCACCAATCAGCGCAGAGAGCGCCGCCACTGCGTCATCGTCTGCCGCACTCACGTCGACCGCAGCCGCACTGCTGATGGAGTTGAGAGCCCAGTACACGAACCGGCGCTGCAGAGGTCGGCCGGTAGTGGGGTACAGCTCCAGAGTAGCGGCGATTTCTTCGAGGAATCTCAAACGAAGAGCAGCCTCACTGGTCCAGCCTGTAAGGGGCGATGAGAAGGATGAGCTCGGTGGCACCGATGACGCTGATGACTGTTCTGTGGCCAAACGTAGGTCAGAGGTTGGCATCGCTTCGGAAGATGACGCAGCGCTTTCAGCATCCGACGTTATTTTGGCCACGAGAGCAGCGCGAGCAGTTTCCGTGTCGGAAGAGGGAAAAGAAATCCCCACTCCTTCAAAGAGGGGCACTTCGTTGTCAGCAAACACGCACAAGTGCACTTCTGACTGCAATAACGCCTGTTTCTGGGCGGCATGCGGCAACATTTCAAACCCTTTCACAATGGTCTCGGCTGTGAGCTCTGGGAGCTCAGAAAGGAAAGGGCCGGAGAAAATGCCGCCACTGACCGGCAGTAAACGGAGCACGCGACAGCTTACATTGTCCGGCACCTCTTGAGCAGCCGCAATAGCATCAGAAGTGGTAGTTGGCATTGCACAGTGGTTCGCGAATGCTTCAAAAATGTTGGCATAAGTCTGCGCTAACGCTTCTGCTGCTTGGGCTCGCGTGTAAAGTTCGCCTTTCGATGACCCCGGCGGAGGTTTGCGAAGGTCAGGTCCAACGGCATGAATCACGTGCGCCATATGGCTGCTACCAGCAGCGCTCTGACTGCTGCTTGTGTCAGGAGAGGCCACTGAGGGGCTGCTGAAAAAGTAAGCATGGTACGCTGCGTCGCCTGGGGCTGCCACAATGTCAATGACGTCTTGGGGAAAGCTTCGAGATTTGTCAATGCCCAGCCACTTGTAAATGCTTCCGGCAGCGCCACCGGCGCCACTCGGACCACCAGGCGGCTGTGAAGATGGCACATTATCGAATCATGTGCGCACAAACACATACAATAGGGGGGAATGAGTGTGTGTTAATACGCGTCATACATGGGCAGTAAAACCATTGACTACGAGCAACAAGAAGCATTCACCTGAATGTGGTGAAGGCCAGCAGGGTCAACGATGCAGCACCCACCGGTCACTGCTTCGGGCTTCACTCCAGTCGTCACCACGCGACCACTGGAAGCTGTCAGCGCCTGACCCAACACGCCATACCTATGGATAGATAGTTCACGGTTCACATGCCCATCGACGAAGAAGAAAAACACACACAAGAAGAAACTGTGCTCAAGCGAGAGAACTTAATGCAAAATGAAGAATAGCTCACAGTCTGCTCAGATAAATACTTCTTTAAAAAATAATAAATTAAAAAAACGTGGAGGTGTGGCGCACTCACGGTTGTAAGGCAATGCTGCGCAGAAAGAGCTGTCCTGAGTCTGCTTGCGACTCGCCCCTTGTGGCGCCTTCGGCAGAACCAGTGGTGAGAGCACCTTCATCGCAGGGAGCTAAGTCCACGAAGTCACTGAGGCTTAGGCGCTGCCACTCATGTTCAAATCTGGACAGAAGCGCTTCTTCCGACAGCTGGCACGCTAACTGCACCACCAGCGCACACGCTTCCTGATCTGGGTGCCGCTCTTCTAAACCGGAAGTCAAATCGTGAAGCGCGCGCAGACGCAGCGCTAGGGCGCGCATGGCATTGCTTGCTCCCATTTCTTTTGCAAGGACGTCTCGAATAATCTCCATCCCATCTGTAGCTAGGCCACCCCCGGCTACAGCTGGAAGGTGTTTTTGGATATCGAGTGTGACGGCATCCCGCCCGCCGGCCCCTTGACTAGACGTCGCGCTGCTGACTGCGCTCTTCGGGGACTTTCCCCGGCCATTTGCAGTGGTCATAGTTTGATTATTGAGCTCCGCAGCGCGCGCCCGGCTGGCCTTGATTCGCTGTTTGACTGCAGGCAGTGCTGTGAGGGTGTTGAGCTCGCGCAGGAGGTCTAAGGACTCGTTCGCGCGCTGCCGCTGCGATTCTGCAATAGTCAGCTCACCACCAATCTGCTTCGCACGCCAGCCCACCCGGCGATATCGCTCACCCATGGATTCATGCTTGGCCGACAGCTCGCCCATTTCTCTTGGCAGGCTTTGCAGCTCTTCTTCGTAGTTCTGCGTGGCAACCTCAAGTGCCTCAACCACTCCATCGTGCAAGCCCGACAGTCGTACCTCGCGCTCACGTAGCTCATCCAGCGCATGCTCGAGGCCTGTGTCTAGCGCACTGAAGTCAAGTCCTACTAGACCATTAGCGGATTCGGCTGTCTGTTGCCCCGCTGCCGCGCGCATAGTTGCCGCTATCGTGGCGTTGATGTCAGGCAGCATGAGGTCCTCGTCCATGCCGCCTTCAACATCCCTTGGGAACGTGACACGATTATGCCCGTCCTCGAATTCCGGCATACTGCAATCTATTATAAAGGCTCAAAGGACGCGTTCTCCTTTTACAACCATGGGCTGGAGGCTTGATGTGGTCAGTGATATCAAGAAGATCTTAAGCTGGTACGAGACAAGAGCATCGAGAAATGAAGGAAGGTGATGATACCCAACCTTGCACTTCGAAACTTCGGTTGGTCGGTTGGTGCAGATTTTTTTTGAGCATCGAGTATCGAGTACTATCGACTTTGTAATAAGTAGTACACCTTTGCTGTCGTGCTGTCCGTAGTAGTTTTAGGGTGAGGTGTCCCCTGGTAGTAAGGAGCGCATTATTAGAAGAGCTGATTATCTGTAGTAGCTGTAGCCTGAGCCAAGACGCTAAAAGCTACCAGGATCTAACCACAGGAACTAAAGTAGACTAGCTATCTGTAGCTTCTTGACTAACCCCTGGACGCGGTCTTTCTGAGACTTCTGGAGTCCATTCTAAATCATTAGCTTCGGTTCCTGTGTCAGTGTACTAGTACGACGTGTTGCGAGTAGCCATCATCAGAAATCTGTTCATTCTTTCAAGCTATGGATTCACTTCTAGGAGATATAGACGCGCAGTTAGAGGCGGCGCAAGAAGGGATGGCTGCGGGGCGAATAGACGATGCCCTGGCCTACCTTCAATCAGTACACTGCGACCTCGCAGAAATCGCCTCGGTATGTGTATTGCTTTTGCCTCTGCATATTATCTACGTATGCTCAAGTTTGAGCTCAACTGACTTTTGTCTGACTGCAGTTCGTGGACCGTGCGGACGAGCGGCAGGAGCTTGAAAGGCTGAAGCATGGCGTAGGCGGGAAGCGCAGACGGCCAGCAGCTGCAGCTGCATCGAATAGGAACACCGCAATGCTACCGCCCACGGCGCCGCGGCTTTCATTGCCTGTGCTGCCTAGACAGATGGCCCTGCCAGCGGGCCCTTTACCTAATTTGCCGCCACCGCAACGCCCTTTACCAGGACCAGACCCTCCTGCGTCTCCGCCGGCAACATTGCGTGTTCGGCGTGCGTCTTTCGCTCCAGGCTCGACGCCGCCTTGGGGTCAGCAGCTAGCGCGTCGAGAAATAGATACAGCGTCGGTTCCAACACCAGAGGAGGGCACAGGAAAGAAAGCACGTTGTGCTAACGATGCTATGAGCGAAGAAACTCCGGCGCCTGATGAAGGCAGAGACAGAGACAATGATGAAGAGGGCGACGAACATGAGGACCTCGATGATGATGATGATGATGATGATAATTACGACGACGACGATGACGAAGATGATGACGACAGATCAGATGAAAGGGACGAGTTCTCGGAGGATGACGAGTAAGGCGCTGCATAAACTCCGATGCATTTTGGACAAATACGGAGACGGTATTGATTTACTTTCCGTAATTGGGCGAGGCCACCTCTTGTTTGGATACGCAATTAAGAATTAATAATTAAAAGAATACACAAGTTTGTATTATTCTGGCGTATCTTGGCGAGATGGGAGTGAGAGATGAGTAGCTGAGATTAATTTGACTCATGAAATTTCATCGGTCGGAGTATGCGAAATGGCTGACTTCTGACTTGGAGCAGAGAAAAAGAGAAAGCCGGTTGCTCAAAAACTGAGTAAGCGGCGCCAGCTAAAGAGGGGGCCACTTTCCTCAAACCCACATACCCTAATGCCACGCGGGTTTGCATTCCCTTATCATTCGTGTACGTAAACTTACGTCGCAAGCTTCCTGTGGTCTAAGCTTGCGACGTAAGTTTGCGAATACGAATGATAAGGAGTGGCGGGTTGGGGCTCTGTGCCGTAAATTCACGAAAAAAATGTTCGTTGGATGGAAATTTTCAGTTTGGCGCTCCTTTTACACAGAAAATATAATATGCTCGCACTTGATTTTTTTTTGCGATTTGGGCCAATCAGGCCCCAAATTCAATAGACGAGATTCTTGGAATCGGGATTACCCCTCGATGTGGTCAGAATGTCGGGCTGCAGTAGCAAGGCCATGTGAGTAGGGATAGGGGTATTCCCGATTCGATTTGCTTGCGCTATGGCCAATAATGAGGCGATTTTCAGAAGTGACCTCCCTTTAGCTGCTGGTTAGTCAACTCGTTAGTCTTTAGTCACTCGCTGACTCCGACTCGCCGGAAGAGCAAAACGGTCTTTAAAACACTAGTACACTGGACCGGCTTTGCCAGCACCAGATGAAGTCCTCGCACTGGGAAAGAGCAGAGTAGAATCGATTCAAATCCAATCACCTCCTCCCTCAACTCTATTTAGATTAGATTGGATTATACTCCCCCAGTGTAAAGAAAGACAAGGGCAAAATAGCGCAATCTCAGAAGAGGTAAATCGTTCTTGTACATGTAGCACCTACCTGCGCGTTCAAGAAGGCTTCATCTGGCGTCTTTCCTCCGAGCAAGTCGGTGGAGTCTGAGACAGTCTGAGTGCCCATTGTAATTCATGTCCCAGTTACACGAGGTAATCTCCGGGCTATTATTTTTGCCCCAGTGGGGTATCGGCTCACTGTTCTTGTCAGGCGGCGATCGCCAGCCGCTCTCAGAATCGCCTGCACGCTTTCTTGCTGCATAGGGCCAATTATGGATCACGTCGCCATATGGTGCGGATACACCATACAAGTGGACTATTAGACCTGAAGTGGTAAGTGTGGGTATTTAATTTTATGCGGTAGCGTTAGCTTTAGGGCAAGTCCAAGCGCAAGTGGTAGGTTGGATATTTCAATGTTAAATCCAGGGCAAGTCTACGCCTGAGTTCTACGGATAGCCGTTTTTACTTGTGTTTCATGCCCATTGAAATGATGTTACGAATTATGGCATTTAAGCATTGAAGCCATGGCGATTCGATTCTGTTCGTGTGAGAACAGAGCAAAATATACGCACGTACACATCGGCATTTTCGTTCCTTGAAGGTTCCCACCCGCGGTCTAATTAAGTAAACTAGATTAGCGGCTTCTAGGGCGAGTTCAGGGCACTGTCGTCCTTGTCCGAAGTGGGCACGCGCACGTAAAATTGCGGTAACATGGCTTCAGCCCTGCGAGCACACACAGCAAAATGAAGGTATCGTTATCATGGTGGTGAATTTGCCATTCCATTTGACATGTGCCCTAGGCCACTTATCTTGCTTTGCGCTTGACGTACGTACCAGCCAGGGGTGTTCTCGCCGGTAGAGCTCCTGTTTGCGCCTCGGCTGGTCGGCCATTCGACTGAAGTCCAGGAAGCGCCGCGGCCGTATTTGGGCATCCAAGCGGCCAATTTGTGGGCGATCAGAAAGCACATGGCCCCCGCGATTGCGTCCACGATGTAGTGGTTCGCCGTTACCACAATGCAGTACACGGTGAAGACGGGGTGCAAAACGGCGAGGACTTTGAGCCATTTGTGCTCGGCAGCAGTCGTGAAAACGGACACGCAAGTCCACGCCGCGTAACCCGTGTGCATAGACGGCATGGCAGCGTAATGGTTGGACAAATCGGTGACAGCTTTGTCTTTCCATGACCACAGCCCACCGTACACGTCCATAGTGTCTACAAAAGTGTATTCTTTGCTAAGGCACCCTCCGTACTCATCACACGACGGAACCAGGCGCGGGGGCATCAAAGGATAGGTCTGTAGAGGACAAAGATCAGCAACGCATGAAAAAAAATGTAAAATTGTTTCAGGCCAACATGATAGAAGCCTTAATTCGATCATCATTTATGATAGCAAGGTGCGAAAGTAAGTATTTGCGGGGAACTTATATTTACCATGAAGCCGATGATGGCTAAGGTGTTGAGAATGACAAATTCAGTGCGCCGACGGTTATATGCAGCAGGGTTCTGGAAAAATAAGAAGAATATCACAAAGATTGTGACAGTGTTGTGGGCTGAGGCATAAAAGATGTTCCAGAGCACGATCCAAGAGTGCCAGCCCAAAAAGGCTGCCTGAATCCTCTCTTCCCAAAAGAAGCCAAGCGCCTTCTCGAGCTCAATGACCGATTCAGCGTGGGCTAAGGCGACCTCCAAACTTCCTTCCTGTGCACTCCCTGCAGTGTTACGACTTAACCCATACAACTTATAAAAAAGTAGAATTAGGAGCATTTCTGCCGACAATTCGAGCGGAGTACGATGCTTTGAACCTCCTCTGCCATCGCGCCAAAGATGGAACGCTGCAAGGCTTATGCTGCCAGCAATGGCGTAACCTAGGTATCCATTCAACGAAGGCACCCCCATCTATTGAACTTGTACGAATTCCTATTTCACTCAATCGTGCAATGAACGCATACACTTATATCGGCAACAACTCTGCCTATCTGCCTGCTGCCTGGCACAAAACCTAAGATGACGAGAGATTGTTGAAAAATTGTGGAAAGCACCGACATCATTTTTTATCTGCTCTTCATCTTTCGTAAAACTACGCACGCGCATTGCCCTCTAAATATTTTAAAAATATTCAGTGCCGGTCTTTCGTTAGTGCAGTTCCGGGAACTTTTAGGGAACCGAAGAATTAACGAACTTTCCCTTCGGTTCCGGGTTCGTTCACTAACTTTTTGTAGCGGAACTTTTAGTTCCGTTCCGTTCGTTAAGAAATGAGTAGCCGAACTCTTCGTTCGGTTCCGTTCGTTAAGGGTGGAACTCCTACTCGAACTCGAACTCGGACTAATACAAACCCAAATGGCACAGAAGCCAATGCTGCGGGCAGAAGTGGGAATGCGCGTGCGTTGCGCAAATAAAGCAAGTGCGGAATGATTCAGGAGGGAGAGGGGCATTGGCCAAATTCCTCGA
>Ga0307930_1000580_pt1 | contig 29209 bp, 24 predicted proteins | sample OrgLakmetageno46_FD_203161 | JGI IMG/M metagenome (GOLD analysis project Ga0307930, IMG submission 203161) | Saline water microbial communities from Organic Lake, Antarctica - #46 | ecosystem: Environmental > Aquatic > Non-marine Saline and Alkaline > Saline | place: Antarctica: Organic Lake...
AGGTAGTTATGAAATTAGCAACCCTGAAACAGCACGATATTACAAAGGTAATATGAAAGATATAATGGCAGAAGAATTTAAGAAGAAGCATTATTAATACCTACTGACTTAGCACTTGTAGGTAACGGTTTGGCTAAGAAACGGTTGGATTAATAACCACTAATTTTAAAGATATGACAAAGGAAATAGAAAGCAATAACCTTGAAGTTGGAGACAGTACCAACTGTTTTTTAGGTGGTGTTATACACATACCTATTGAACCACATTTTGCAGGTGATTACCGATTAGAATATGATAGTAAGTACATAACTTTATTCGGAAAAGATAATAGATACGAAGGATTTAGATTTACTGAGAACCAAGAGGTTTGGTATGAAGAAATGGTATTGATTGGCTGTGTACTTGAAGTGAGGAAAGCCACACCAACAATAAAAGAAATAACAGATAAATACATAATCGTTGATTTGGGTTGTGTATAACGTTGAGTGTATGATTTCGTTTTTGCCTTTTCGGCAAATATGATTTTTATACATTGTTGCAAGTAGTGGGCGGGTTTATAGCACAAAACTTCAATTTAAGCACGAACTAAAAAAGAAAAAAGGGTAGCCGAAAACTGAATAGAGTAAGCAATAAATTAAATACATAGTAAAATGGAAGTAGCAAACGAAACAGTAGGAACAGCAAATGCATTAGTGTCATTTGGTAAAGCGATTGAAGCATTAAAGCAAGGCAAAAGAGTACAGCGTAAAGGTTGGAATAGTAAAGGCTTATTTATTTTTGAACAAGTACCAAGTTCTGTACCTGCCGAAATTGTGCCTAAAATGACTTCATTGCCACAATCTGTAAAAGATGAATTTAAAAGAAGATTTGAAGGTGCTAATATGACTGATGGAAGTATTAAATACCAAAATCAAATAGCAATGGTTTATCCTGACAATAATATTTATGGATGGGTAGCATCTCCTTCTGATGTTCTTGAACAGGATTGGATTATAATGGACTAGTAGTCGATGAAGATTATATGTTAGGAAAAAATAAATCAACACACGCTGAACCTGTCAGTGATAACGAAATTGAGCCTTGCACATAAACAGTGTTAACATTAGTACGGTGAATTAAGCTGAAATATTAATTAATAAAAACAAAATACAAATGGAAAAATTTAACATTGAAAACCAATACAAACTTTATTTAGAGAGAATGAAGTTGATTGAAAGTAAAATGCCAGAAGTACAAAGGATTGAAACCAAAAGAGTTTTTTACGGTGCTTTTGGACAATTATTAATGCTGTTACAGAATGACATATCTGCATTATCTGATGAAGATGCATTTAAAACTCTTGACAGTATGATTAACCAAGTAGGACAATTTTTTATTGATGAGACTCATAAACAAAACTAAGATGAAACCAAAAGAATTTAAAGAAGCAACAGTTGAATTAAAAAAACCTGCATCAATGACTGATGAAGAATGTGGAAGTTTATTTATACATCAATCTAAAGATGGTGAATGTATTTCCTTGTGGACTACAACTTTTTGGGAAAGGTTAAAATTTCTTTTTCATGGTAAATTATGGATAGGTGTATCAAGTGGTAAAACACAACCACCTGTATGGTTAGATATGACTAAAACTGTATTTATATACGAAAAGTAGTATTTGCCCTAACGTTTAGGGTATGATACGTTGCGTTTAATTAAGCGTAAATTAAATAGTAATAACAGAATAAAATAAATATTAACAAGCCTTTGAATTAAGCGATAAGTAGCAATTAATTTTACACATTGTTACCCACTTTTTAAAAAGCTGTGCGTGAGGTACAAGGGCAAATACATACAGATTATGAGTAATTGGCATTTATTACCAGTAAACGATTTAAAAGAACACGAGGAAAGCACTACTTGTGAATGTGAACCAAAAATAGAATTTCAAGAAAATGGCGATATGTTAATTATACATAACTCATTTGATAGAAGAGAGGCAATAGAAATGTTTAACAAAATAATTAATAAAAAATGAAAACAATATTTACACACTTATGGGTTGAAGGTTTTAAATGGCAGAATGATGGGTAAAAATAAATGGTATGAAAGACATTTTACGAACGCAATAAGATATAAAAGATTTAACCGTTTATACTACAAACTTACTAAATATGTGATGTTTAAATGAAGCATAACGTTGAATGTAACAGGTCGTTTTAATGCCTGTTACATATTGTTGTGGTGAGTACGGATTTATTAACAAAACAAACGGATTTATTAACAAAACAATATGAAAGAAGTAATTGAAAAACTAAATGAGGGATTAAAAGACCCTGAGTACCGACAAGGTTGGATTGCAAACATAGCAATGGCACAACTTAATAATGAACGATGGTATAGAGAAAAGCACAACAAAGTAGGTAAGTACCTAAACTACAAGGATAGACACGCTATTGCGAACTTAGGGGCAGAATACTTCCTTGAACTACTGAGCAAATAAGCTATTGTTTACAACAGTCTTGTGTATGGGTAGTTTTTTCCCAAATTAAAATAAATAAATTATGGAAAATATAGAAATAATAAAAGAAGCCTTTATAGAGGGCTACAAGCAAAGAGCCGAATCAAGCAATTTAGTATTTGATAATACGTCAAGAATGTATGCAATAGCTTTATTTGAAGAATGGATTAACGGGCAATAATTACCTATACACATTGTTAGACACTTTTAATGATATGGAACAGAAAATAATAGATTGGTTTGAACTTAATTGGGCAAAAGTATTTGTGAGTAAACCAGATAACTATACAGTAGATATAGATACAGAAGACTTTGCTTTTATATACGGAAAATGGCAAGATGGTACAGAAGATTTTTCTGGTTTAGGAAACATATACGAGTTTTTATATAAGCACAAACTTTAATTGTACCCTAACGGTTTGTATATGGTTTGAAAGCCTATACACCGAACTTTGAATTAATAACTAACCTTAATGGCTTTTTAACTTTATACTTTGTTATAAGCCGTTTTTAAACACTAAAATTAATTAAAATGATGACAGTAAAAGAAGTAAAAATAGACACAGAGTACAGGTTTAAGGATGAAATTGTAAAAGTAACCAAGCGTATTAAAAACTCTTACAAACAGAAATGGTATTACGGATTTGGAACTAAACACCAAAAAATAGAACACAGAAAAGAAACTACTTTTTTGTTGAATAATGGAAAAGAAGTTTTTGCGAAGGAACTAAGTTTTTTAAATGGCTTATAACGTTTAGTATATGGTTTTGTAAGCCATAGCAGAATTTTACAAATTGAAGACAAATATTAATTGGCTTATAAATTATATACCGTGTTATATACTGGGCGGTTTTAAAAATTAAAACTTGATATGGAAAGATTGAAAAGAGGCGATAAGATTTATTTAGACACGGACAAAACAAAAGAATCTGAAATAAACCACTTTCTTGATTGTAGAGATGGTGTCGTAGAAGTTTACGAGTATAGAGATTGTTCAGGCTATGGTGCTAAAACGAGAATGTTTTTATGTAGAAATACCAAACACGAAAGCGTTGCACTTATTAGACAAGTTTATAATAGTCTGAACAAAGAGTGGATGGAAGAATCAATGCACTTTGATTCAGATTCTTTTGTGTTTGTAGAAGCACTTATTAATGGTAAAGAAGATGAATTTACAGGGAAATACTCATTGGTAAGAGATTATTAGATACGTATCTACAAAGGTTAGAGAAATGTTCTTTAAAGCACAAAGCGAGTATTAAGCCTAATGTGTGTAAGTTATAGATTGAGTAAAAAATCTGATGGTTATACAAAAGAAGAAGCTATAGAAGCTTTTATAAAATCTGCGAATTTTAAGGCTTTTGCTAAATCCAGATTTTACACTGTATATAAAACAGAACAAATAATTTAAATTATGAAAAGAACTGAAATACAAAAGAGGATTATACCTAGAAATTGGTTATTTGGCAGACTAAGTTATATTAACAATAACTTAAAAAGTACTGTTTTAGGTTCTAAAGGAAGTTTAACTCCAAGTGAAATTTATGAGCTTACAGACATATTTAAAAAGCTTAGTAAAATTATTGACAATAAAAAAGTATCTTCTGAACAATTAAAAGTAATAATTAAAAGAAAACAAAATGAAGAATTATTATGAGTATGGAATTAGTTATGACTTCAATAAGTTTATGCATCCTAAAGTAACTTACCAAGAAATTGAAGAGTTTTTTGATGATTATTTTAATAATACAAATATTGGAAAGACTATAACTATTTACAATGTAGATAAGTATAATATGTTATTTTTTAACAAAGCTTTAGAGCAACATTTTTTAGAAAGTGGCATCATACAAAGTGGTATAATTGAAGGTAGGGAAATTATCCCTGGACAAAATGATAAAAAACATTTATTTCAATGTGTAGTTTGTACTTTATCATTGACTGGACATGTAGTTACTTTAACAGAGGCAAGTGAAAGAATTAATTTAAAAACAAAATAAAATGAAAAAAGCATTTAGGATATTAATAAGCATTATTTTGTTTTTACCTTCCATACCTTTTTTATACTTAGTCTACAGTACATTCGGGTTATTTTTTATAATACCTATTTATGGATTATTTAGTTTCCCTTTTTATTGGTTATTAGATAATAAAGAAGGTATAGAAGAAAGCAAAGAGTCTTTAAAAATCGGTTTAGAACTTACAAGCATTCCATTTTTATTTTGGTATTATTTTATTATAGGTAAAAACCCCTTAAAAGAATTACATTAACTATTAAACTTATATAAATTATGAAAAAAGCATTTAAAATATTAATTATTTTGATATTATTTACTTCAGGTACAATACTATCTGAAAAGACCTATGCAGATGGGTGGAAAGAAGGGTATAAAGAAGGTTGGTGCTACGAAGTACAATTCTGTATAGCACCTGTACCTCCAGTTTGTCCTGTTCCTAGAGTAGGAGAAAATAGTTACAAAGGAGGCTATAATAGAGGCTTTACTAAAGGTAAAAAAGATAAAAGCAAATGATAGCAAGTCAAAGACAAGAAGCAGTCTACAAAGAGTGGACTGAAGGAAATTCAAACATGTTAATACAATCTGTTGCAGGAAGTGGTAAAACTACTACTTTAATGGGACTATTAGAAAGAAGTGAGTGGAGAACTTTATTTTTAGCTTTTAATAAATCTATTCAAACAGAGATTGAGACTACTATTGCAGAAAAAGGTCTTAATCATGCAAAAGCGTTAACTTTACATTCTTTAGGTTTAGCCTCTATAAGACAAAAGCACACTGTTGTTATAAATAATAATAAAAAGTGGAGTATTGTAAATGAGTTTAAAAAGTTTCATAAGTCTGATTTAAGAAGAATGTCTTTTAAAGAACAGTCTTATATTTTATTTACTTTAATTGACATGCTAGAAGTAAAAAGAATCTATGTTTGTGAAACTTTTGAAGATGTTGTAGCAAGTATGAGAGACATGGGTAAACCTGTAGATACTGAAAAGAACTCAGAGATAGAAGAGTACTTTGAAAGTTTCTATAATATTTACTGTGACATGACTCTACTAGAACCAGGTTCTAAGATAGAGATAGATTTTGTAGATATGATTTATCTCCCTGTAGTTGTTAAAGATATAGAAATTAACATTAGACCTTACTATTTGTTTGTGGATGAGTGTCAAGACCTAAACCTAGCTCAACATAAGTTTATCAACAAGCTTATTAGTCAAGGAGATGTAAATAGATGGGTAGCAGTAGGAGACTCTAATCAATCTATCTACGGATTTTCAGGTAGTTACAGTAAATCTTTTGATTTATTCAAAGAAAAAGAAAATGTAAAAACTTTTCCTTTAGATGTGTGTTACAGAAGTTCTAAAAAGATTGTAGATGAAGCTAATAAAGTTTATGACATCATGCAAAGCTTTAAAGAAGATGATGGAATTGTAGAAATTATAATTGATGTAGACAAAATAAAAGATTCTTCTATGGTAGTGTGTAGAAATACAGCTCCAATATTAAAGCTCTATTTTAATTTGCTAAGTAAAGAAAAAAAAGCGTACATAAAAGGCTCTGACATTCTAAACCCTACAATATCTTATCTAAAGAAATTTAAAGTTAAAAACTTAGATTTTATGTTGAGACAAACTAGAAAAGACTTATCTGAAGTGGCGGAGAAAAAAAATGATTCTCAAAGAATTAAATTTTATATATTAAATCAACACTTAGAAAACATTTCTATTCTGATTTTAAATATTAAACTAAATTCTAGCAAAGTCTCCGAGTTAATTGAAAAACTTCAAGAGTTATCAAAACAAGCTGAAGAACCTGAATCTATTGAACTTTCTACTATACACAAAAGTAAAGGAAGAGAAAATGATGTTGTATACATACTTAATGAGAATCTTATACCTAGTCCTTTTGCTTTTACTGAAGATCAATTAATTCAAGAGCAAAATTTGAAGTATGTAGCACGTACCCGAGCTAAAAAAGAATTGTATTACTTAAATTTAAAATAATGAAAGAAAATCAATATTATCAATTATACTCTGCAATTAAAGAAAGTGGTTATTCTAATAATCCAGAATCAGATCCTATTAAACAAATTAGTAATGGTTCTTTTGAAATAAGTTTAGATACTGTTCCTGTGTATGAAAAAGCTGATACAGAAGAGTTAATTTTCAGAGCTGTGAAGATGTTTAGTCCTATAGGTTCTTCTTTGTATTCATTAGGTTACTTTTTTAGCAGAGAATCAAGAGGAGATGTAAACCAATTAGATGAAGCAGTAGAGAAAGTAAAAAAAGATGGAATTTCTTTTCCTATGACTAATGAAGAAGATGAAAATTTTTATTCTATGATTCTCACTCTTAAACCTTTAACTTACACTCAAAGAATAAAATATTGTGAAAAAGACCCTATCTATTTAGAAGCTCTTTGGCAAAAAGCTTTTTCAGGTAAAAATGGTTCTGTAGAAGCAAAAGAAATCTTAGATAAAGAGCTTAAAAATGTCCCTACTAAAGGTTTAATAATCACAATAGGAATATTTAATATGGAAGCTTTAAAACTTTTTAATTTAATTTCTAAGTTATCTATTTTTTCTTATATTTTATCTCAAGTATTAGATTCTGTTTCTTTATCTATTTTTATAAATGGAGTAAAACTCTGGATAAATAAAGATGTAGATAAAGTCTCTTCTCCTTCTAAGTCTTATTTTATAACTTTAGAAAAAGAATTTTATGAAAAATTAGAATACTTAAAGAATGGAGACATTTCTTTTACAGAGTTTTTAAACTCCCTTAAAACAGAAAATATCACATTATGGCAAAAGTAGATGAAATTTACCACAAATTATGTGAAGAAATATTAGAGTCTGGTTATTGGTATACAGATGAAAGCAGAGGAATAAGATGTTTACAATTATCTTCTAAAACTATAGAAATACCCTTAGATGAATTTCCTTTATTAACAACAAAGAAAATGTTTTTAGAAGGTATTGTAGGAGAATTACTTTGGTTTTTAAGAGGTGATACTAATATTAAATATCTTGTAGATAATGGTATAAACATTTGGAATAAAGATGCTTATAATTATGCTAAATTAAAATGTAATTATAATTGTAATATTGAAAAATTTATTAGTGATGTTAAAAAAAGTAATAAATTTCATGGATATACTTTTAAATTAGGAAATTTAGGTAAAATATATGGTGCTCAATGGAGAAATTGGAGAAGTTATAACCAAGGTTTTGATGAAGCTCAACGTAAAAATGGTAATTTAATAAAAGGTTTAGATCAAATATCTAATCTTATAAAAAATCTTAGAGAAAAACCTATGTCAAGGAGGCATATAGTTACAGCATGGAATCCTGCTGAATTATATAACATGGCTTTACCACCTTGTCATTGGAGTTTTGAGATATTAGTTGAACCTGTTAAATACATAATGGGTACAGATTTTATTAAATATGCAAATTCACCTAAATATCAATTTACTTTAAAATGGCATCAACGTAGTGTAGACACGTTTTTGGGTCAAATGTAGGCTCAAGTAAAAATTAGTTAAACGAGGAACATCCTACTATTAAGTTAAGGACAATCTCGTAGTAAAGATTTATAATAAATAATATTATAAAATAGTCGACATATTTCTTGGTATTCCCATTAATATGTTGTATATTTGTATAATGAAAGGACACATTTATATAATACGTAATAGTATTAACGAAAAATTTTATATGGGTAGCACTAAAAACTGTCATGTAAGAAAACTTAAACATTTTAATGAGCTTAGAAAAAATAAGCATCATTCTATACATTTACAAAGAGCTTTTAATAAATATTCAGAAGAAAATTTTGAATTTATAATTATTGAAACTTGTTATAATTATTTAAAAAGAGAACAATATCTATTTGATAATGTAATTAATTTTAAAGATACTTATAATGTTTCTAAAATGGCTACTGGAGGTGACTTAATATATAATCATCCTAATAGAGAAAATATAATTAAAAAGGCATCTGAAAATTTAAAAAAAGCATCTAGACCTAAACCTAGATTTGGAAAAGAAAATTCAAATTGGAGAGAAGGTAGAACTTTTTGTAAATGTGGTACACGTATTAATAGTAATACAAATACATGTATTAAATGTCAAGATAAAACAGGAGAAAAAAATCCTTTTTATGGTAAAACTCATTCTGAAAAATTTAAATTAGAAAGAAGCAAAGCTATGAAAGGTATTTATAAAGGTAAACAAGAAAAACCTGTTTTAATTGAAAATATAGAATATAAATCTGTAAATTATGCAGCTAAACAACTTAATGTTTGTGCAGCTACTATAATTTACAGAATTAAAAGTAAAAATGTAAAGTTTAAATATTATTTTTATAAGGAAAAACTCTAACGACTATTCCGAAAGGAAGTACACTATAAGTTAATGGTAGTGGAAAAGCTAATCTCCAGAAATGGATGAAGAGATAGTCTCATCTGCATAGTAATATGCAGCAGTTCATTAGAGAACGTATTATGTAGTTACGCACATAATAGAAGATATTGTTACCTTTTAATATTGCAAGTTATGCCTTATTAGCAGAAGTTATTGGTAGACAAACTAATATGATTTCTAAAAGTATTATAGGAGATTTAAGTAATGTACATATTTATAAACCTCATATTGAGAAAGTTAAAGAACAATTAAAAAGAGATGTAAATTTCCATTCTGAAACTAAGTTAAATTTTAGAAAGAATTGTGACTTTAACAATTTAGAAATAGAAGATGTTTTAGTAGAAAATTACAGTTCTTATGAGAAATTACCTGCAACAATGTTTGCACCTAAAAATCAATTAAAATTAAATATATGATAGCAAATAGAAAAAATATTCTTGTAGAGCAAAATGAATTATTCTATCTGTAAAAACCAAAAGAATTAAACATAGATTATGAACCAATTAAAAACTAAAAAATGAGTAAAGGAAAAAAAGTGAATCAAGAGAGAGTTACTGAAAGGATTATTTTAGCTATTACAGCTGTAGATAAGAACAAATTTACTACTCAAAAAGAAATACAAAATCACACAAAGTTACCTTTGTATTTTATTAAAATTCTTAAAGATATAGATATTATTAGAGAAGAAGCTGTCTATTTTGATACTTATATTCAACTAGAAAAATTAGATAAGGAAGCTCTTAAAGACTTGTCAAAAATCTATTTGGTCTGTTATAATTTTAAAAACAGAAAAATTGGAGAACAAAAAGTGTACGACAATGCTTGGAAAGAAGTTGAAAATACTTACATAAAATCTTTACATAGATGCAGTCTTGTAAAAAGACAAATACTTGAAAAAGAACATAGACTAAAAGTAGTAGAGTCTTGTAAACTATCAGAAAGAAAAAGTAAAAAAGTTTCTTTTTGGCAGAAACTTAAAAACTTTTTAGGAGTATGAGTAAAAAATTAGTTGTAACAGATTTTTCTGTAGGAGAGATTCATATTTTTAATTATGTTAGAAACTCTGAAGAAGAAGAAGAAGTTTTAGATTTTTTAGACCAATATCACAACAATCAAGGAGGATCTTTTAAACTCTATCAAATTAGTTGGATGATAGTTAACTTATTTTCAGAGGGAGAATTACCTATATATATTCATTAATATTTAAATTAAAACAAATGGACAAAATTAAAAGTTTTAAGGAGTACATAAACCTTGCTTCAAACACACTACTAGAATTGCCTTTAGAAGAACACTTACTACACATGAATCTAGGTTTTGAAACAGAAAAAGGGGAGTTTTTAGATGTGTTTAAAAAACATTTAGCCTATGGAAAAGAAATAGATTGGATAAATGTAGGAGAAGAGTTAGCTGATTATTGCTGGTATATAGCTGGAGTGTTTCATGCAATAGGCATTAAAGATGAAATACTTGATGATCTTGAAGAAGAGTTAGCAAAATCAAAAGGTAGATACGATGAAAGTACAGATGCAAAAAGAAGCTCTCCTGTAATTATTGCTTACAATTTTGCTGAAAAGTTTAAAGGAGATATTAATGATGTTATACATATTTCTGTGTATTGTGAATATGCAGATTTAGACTTTTGGCAGATTCTTACTAATAACATTGAAAAATTAAAGGTAAGATTTCCAGAAAAGTTTAACCAGGATAAAGCTTTAAACAGAGACTTAGACTCTGAAAGAAAAAAACTAGAAAAGTAGATTTGTTAAGGTTGTAGAAAAGTATACTCTACAACCTTACTCTTCTTTTTTTTCTAAATCAAAGTCTTTTATTTTTTGATTTAAAATCGTGTTCAGTTCTTCTATTTCTTGTTGACTTTCTTTAGGGTCTCCCCCCTTTTTTAATACTCCTTCAACCCTCTTTTTAGATATTTCATTAGTAATATCTAAAAGCTCTTTAAATTTAGTAGAAGTTTTTTGATCCTTATCATACCCTTCTCTAGCAGAAAGAGGGGCTATCTTATCTAGTAAATCATTTATGATTCCATCTATGGCATCTTTTTGTTTCATTGTGTAACTATCATAACTTTTCTCTTCTCCTCCTAAAATAGTCTCTATAAAAGCTTTTTTAGTGTCTTCATTTACATAATTTAAAATTTCCATATTGGTTTCTAAATCTGTTCTAATGCTGTTTCTCTTACTCCTATCTTTTTTTAAGTCTGATTTATAGTCTGTAACTCCAAATTCTTCTACAAACTTATTTCTAACATAATATTTTTGTGCTAAACCTTCAAAACCTAACATCCAATTTCCTTCTCCTGCTTTATCTACATTTCTTATCATTGGTGGTAATAAAAATTTTCTAAGTTCTACAGCATATTTTTTATCTCCTTCATAGAGGTCCCCTGGTTTTTTTACAATTCCTTCATACTCTTCTTCAAATACTCCTTTAACCCCTTGATACCCTATTTTGCCTACTTCAGAACCTAAAGAAAGAGACTTAGAGCTATCTGCTTCTCCTACAATTGTATATAACATAGATTGTGGATCTAAAGTCAAAAATGTGTCTGCATGCATTTGTTGCATCATATTTACAGCAATATATTTTAACTCGTTTAAAAAAGCATTTTTTTGCCTTTTCTGATTTTGATACTCTCTGTAAGGATTATCAACTCCTCCTGCTTTTTTTAGTGTTTTAGGTTCATCTTCATCTTCTTCTCCCCCTAAACTTGATGCCACTAATACAACAAGTCCTGTGACCATACTTATAAAATTAAGAAGTTGTTGTTGTTGAGCATTTTTTCTTAAAGCAGAGGCAGTTTTTTCTCCTACAGTGCCTCCAAATGTGTAGTCTAGTCCAATTTTTTCTGCTATGTCTAAATCTCCATTAGACACTCTATTATATATACCATTTAAAAAACTTATTAGTGGGATAAAAGACCCTACTGTAGCTGTATGTAACAAAACTCTAAAAGACTTTTCTATAAATTGTGCTGTACTTTCTCCTGTTAAATTAGTGTTTGTAACCCCCCTTTTAGACCCTTTTACCATTAAAGCTCCTGCCCCTAAAATTAAGGTTAGAGGACCTAAAATAGCAGGGATAGCTGTGTAACTAATGGTAATTGCTGAAGACATTATTACAGAGTTGAGTAAAGCATTAGCACCAATAGCAGAGCCAAGTATCATAGAATCACTATTGTCAAACATTTCTGTTACATATCCAGTTTCTTTTTTGCCTGTCATAAAATTAGTCTCTTGACTGTGATAAGCAGAGTGTAAAATAGCAAATACCCAATTACTAAAAGTCATTGTAGCTCTACCTAAAGTTTCAGTTTTAGCTAGTATAGCTCCAGAGTCTGTATAATCTCCATTTCTTTTAGGTATAATGTCATACTTCAAGTTTACAGTCCAAAATGTGGCATCTTCAGAGGTAAAAGTTTCGTAGTTGTCTATCATTTCTTGAGCGGTAACTCCTTGAAAAGCATTTAAATACTCTGGTTTTAATCTAAACACTCCATCTCTTACTTCATGATAAGGGAATTTAGTACCATCAAAAATAGGGTTTCCATCAGGCATTTTATAATTCATTGCTACAGCTAGTATTGTAGGAACTTGGTTATAGTACTCTGTAACTTCTGTAAACTTCATAATATTCCAAGCAGATTTTTTTCTTAGATCTAGTTCAGGACCTTGAGAAACTCCTGTTCTTTCTGCTTTTTGAAATATGTCTGTACCATCTTGAATTACATTTAAAGTAGATATAAAAGAACCTGCAATATTGCTTTGTTCTGGTTGTTTCATTCCAAAAACTTCTTCTGCTTTATTCCTAGACATTCTTCTACTAAAAGAAGCAGCAGTATTAAACTGTTGACTAGTGTAATCTCCTCCTACAACTTCTCCTTTATCATTTAAATGTCCAGATTGAATATAGTTTTGTTGACTAGATTGGGCTAAATTTTGTAAAGCAGCTTTAGGATTTAAACCTAATTTTATTTTTACAAAAGCTTTGATAAATACAGCATCAAATAAAGAACTTAAAATATAATCTTGACCTAATCTTCCTAACCTGTTTTCAATGTCTATAATTTCTTTTTCTAATTTTTCTATTCTTCTTTTATCTGTAAATTTTCCTTGTAATTGTCTAAGAATTACTAATCTTTCTGTACCTATTTCATAACTTTTTTTCTCTTCTGGACTTAGATTCTTAGTAAAAAAATCTCTTCCCATAAAAGATGTAATCATTTTTACACTATCTTTAGTATCAAATTTACCATTTTTAGCTATTTTACTAAAAAACAATTTAGTAAGATTTCCCCATTGTTTTGTATCTCTATCATTTCTAAGTACAGTTTTAACAAACATATCTCTTTTATCCTGTAAATTAGAAGCTTTGTTTCCTTGTTCTGAACTTCCATAATATTCATAGTTATCTGCTACAGGAGAAAGAACTTCTTTTTCTATTTTAAAAGCTTCTTCTCTTGCTTTTTGAATTGCAGACTGTTCTAGAAGCATTTTCATTAAAACAGGGAGATTTAAAGTTTGTTCATCATAGATTTTTCTTCTAGTAAATTGTTTTAGTTGACTAACAACTACTGCATCTGGATTAATTCCAAAGCTTTTTAATTCTTGCAAATCCTTAATTTCAAGTATATTAAATATGGCATCCCTTTTCATTGGGTCCATACTAGACAAATTAAGAGTGTCTTTTAAATCAAGTTTTAGTTGGTCTCTACTAAAATTAGATAAAGCTTCTAAATCTACTCTCCAAAGATTATCTACTTTAGCTTTAAAAGACTTAACTCCTGGAACTCCTTGCACTTCATTTTCTTCATAAGTTTTATCAGAATTATCATAATCACTTATTTGATTTTTTATAAACTCAATACTTGCAGATACCCCAGAAGCTATAGTGTTTCTAGCTCTTTTAAACCAATTTTGATTCATGTGCTGATTCTGTATCTCTCTCTTTAAAAAGATTATACTTCTTTTGTTAAGAGTAGTAGTTCCACCTAAATTGTCATTTACAATGAATACAGCTTCTTCAAATACTTTCCAAGCATTGTATAGTTCTTGGTCTTTCTCTATCTCCTTGAATTTATCATCAAAGAACCCAGTAGGGTTTCCCTCTCCATTATACTCTTTAGGGATAAAGGTGTTGAAGTCCATAAAATGATATAAGTATGCACTAGAATCTTTACTGTACATAACTTTATTTCCTTGTGTACTTACATTTTTTATGAAGTACACAGGGTCATATCTATTAAGAAGTTGATTTAAAGTTTTAATTTCTACATCATTTAATTCAGATAAATCTTGATAACCTCTTTTAGCTAGATAAGATTCAGTTATTTTATTTTTTTCATATTTAAATTCTTCTAAAAAGTTTATTTGTCTGTTAATTAAACTTTGGTATTCCTCTTCTCCTAGCTTAGCTTTAAGTTCTTGTGCATATTTTAAATTAGATTTATTAAATTGCCCTTGGTACTCTGCATCATTCTTATACACCTGAACTATTTCAGGTAACAAAGTGAAATCTACAAAATCAGTATTGACTCTAAGCTGATTGTACTTAGAGTTCAATATATTATTTATCTCTTTAAAATCTTTATTAGTGCTTGCAGCAAATAGTTTAGCTTTTGTGTTAAAAACTGTAGCTTTGATAAAATTTTTCCAATTAGAAGTGTATTTAGACACTAATTCTAAATCATTTTCTGTCTGCCTAGTAAAAGCATCCATCCAGTTTGTATTACCATTAAAAACATACCCTAAACCTTTCAGTTTATCTTGAATAGTTTCTAGTACATTATCTAAGCTTTGTCTCAGCCCTGCTATTTTTCTTATCTGCTTGTGTTGTTCTAATTCATACTCTAATCTTATAAGTCTGCCTATTACATCATCAGTAGTAAAATCTCTCCCAAAAGAACCTATGTATCTAGAAACAAAATCTGTATCTTTTACAGTTTTAAGTAAGTCTTTTTTAACTTGTTCAATATCCTGTCCTGGATAAATCGTATCAAGTTTTTTTTCGTATTTACTCATTAAACCTAAAAACAAGTCTGAAACAATTGTATTATATTTAGAAGTAAGTTCATCTACAATAGGACTGAACTCTTGCATCACTTCTTCTATGTCTTTGTGAGTAGCAGACTCTTCAAAGATATAACCATCATAATTAGTTTTACTCACAGACATATTTTTCTTTAGGATAGATAACATATCTCTAGCTAAGAAAATATTATCTAAGTCTACATTAGCAAAGATTTTTCTGATGTCTTTAATATCTTCTTTAAAACTCTCTCTAATATTTACAATAGGATCTGTAATAAAAGTAGTAGAGTCTAAATCTTGTTTTATTCTGTCTACAATCCCTTGAAGATACTTAATTTTAGGAGTGTATCTTCCTGAATTACCAGTAGAAGACCTTCTGTTATAAAGCTGAGAAATCTTCTTCTCTATAATCTTAATTTGAGCTTCTCTCTTTTTCTTGTATTTATCTATGTTTACAGGATTTACAGCTTGAGAGTTATTAGGAATTGGAATATCAGGCATTTCATCTTCCTGAGTGTCTTGGTCAAAATCTTTATAAGCATCTTCTGCCTTGTCATATCTTTTACCTTTATAACTCATTCTGGAAAAAGTAATAGGATTTCCTGATGCAAGAAGTCTCATAGAAGCTAGAGATAATTTAATATTCTCTAATCCTTCTCTTTTTTCTATCTCATAATACATGTCTTCACTTATCTGATTAAGTAAAAACATTTTTTCTAAAGCTCTTCTTTTATACTGTCTATCAATAAAATCTTTATCTACTGAATTTAATTTCATATCAAATACAGATATGAATTTAGTCATTTCTATACTAGGACTAAGAACTATTCTTGGAGTGCCTTCATTAACTACTTTAGCCACTTCTCCAAAAGTCTTATTTTCTCCTAGGAATTTCTTATTTATTTCTTTTGCAATTCTATTTGCTTGACCATAAAGAGATTTTACTCTGTTTACTTTAGTAGAAGTTGGCACTAAATTTACTGAAAGAGAAGTCAAGTTTCCTTTTGAGTCATAACTCCCTGTGACATTCTTTCTAACATAAAAAGAAAATTCATCTGTTATAGCAGCTTTTAGATACACCCTAGCTGTGTCATACAACTTCTTAGGTACACTTTCTTTAAAAAGTTTATACTGCCTATTAAGAGCCTCTATTACATTTTCTACTTTAGGTTCTAAATTTTTTCCTCTTATAAAAGAGTCAAAAGTAGGTGGGTCTATTTCATCTGGATATAACCTAGCAAAATCTATAAAATCTTCTAGAGAACTTAGAGAAGAAAAGCCATCCTCTTCCATGTAAATTTTGTGTAGATCTTCAATTTTACTATTAATTTTTCTATCTATAATTTCTTCTACAGTAGGGAATCTGTCTGTTCCATTCATATCTTGGAAGATGGAAACCCTGGCTGCTACAGACTTTTTATTTAAAACTGAAAAATTTTTAGCTAACTCCTTAAATTCTTTTGAACTTGTATTTACACAATTTGCCATTAATTACACTCTTTAAATTTATTTCTCTCTGCTGTAGTCATATCAGCCCAATCTTCATACTCTATTAAATCTTCTACAGATTGACCTGAATTAGTTTCTTCAAAGGTATAACTATTTTCTGAACCTATGTCTATCATTTCATTTGATTGACTATCTACAAAATCTTTGAAACCTTCTATCTTATATTCAAACTCTTTTCTTATAAAAGTAATTCCTGTATTCATTCCTGAATCTTCTTCCTTACTCTCTTCTTTTTTTATGTCAATCATCTCATCTTGAGAGTTTAACTTATCTAAAGCTGTATATTGCTCTGACATAGTTTCAAACATATTATTTATGACAGCTTTTGCTAAAGTACCTTCTTTTATGTCTGGAAATAAGTTCTGAACTGCTTCAATAAAGAACTCTTTAATTCTATCTAAGAGAGTATCAGTAGTGTTTTTATACTTAGTATTTTTAAGAATGTCAAAATAAGTCTTGTCATTCATAAGATTAGACATCATTTCAGCAGGATTAATTACTGAATATAAAAGTCCAACAACTTTATATAACTCTTCTTGATTTTTATCTGGAAATAGATTTTTAAGTTCTGTAGTTACATTCACACTTCTGTTACCAAGCATATTTTTTACAGCTTGAACATCTTCAGTGCTAACATCATAATTGTCTAGTATATAACTTTCTACAGCCTTTTTACTTTCATTGTGTAAAACTATCATGTCTGTAACAAAACTAGGCACATTTTTAATTCCTGGTTTAAGAATATACTCTCTATTAACTACATCAAAATACTCTCTAATTTTTCTTGTAGTAGTGGTGTGAATAGTTTCATGTAATAAAGTATCTAAAACATAGCTAGGATTTATAGCAGCTTTCTTTAAAAATACTAAAGGATTTATTTTTACATCTCCTGCTGCACTTGTAGACATAAAGCCTACACTCTCTGTAAATATAACTTTACCATCTTGAACGTACTTTATAAGCTGTTCAACAAAATTAGCTTTGTCTACATCTTCATCTATTAAAAGTGGCATTATAGACTCTAACATTTCTTTTACTGAAACTCCTTGCTCTATACTCTCATACAAGTTTTTTAGAGATTCAGGGATTAAATCTAAAGAATTTGTATAATTTTCTTCGGCATTAGCTCTTACATCTAAAGCTTCACCATTAGGGTTATACTGAGAAATTCTTTTAGTAGACATTGTAGAAACTCTTCTATAATTAGGTCCTCCATCTATTAATTCAAACAATTGTATGTTACGTTTTGTGTCTTTTACCTGATAAAATATAGGCTTTTCTTCTCCTTTTTTAAATTTAGTTACTAAAATTCTTCCATCATTACTCACAATTTTATTTGTAGAGATTTTCTGAGCAGAAGCAGGATTATTCTGAAAATATTGTTTAGGAAATCTTTTCAATAGTTCAGTAAAGAAAGTAGCATCTATTTTCTTTTTGTCTACTTCTTGAAAAGCATCTGATACACTTTTATTGTCTCTACCAAAATAGCTTAATAATTCAACAGGAATAAACTTCATAAACTGATTAGCTTCTTGTATTCCTCCTTCTAAAAAAGAATATCTTATCAAATCTTCAGCTAATTCTTTAGTGCTGTAGGGTAGCCCATTTTTAGGGGGTAAAGGATGGTCATTAATAACTAAAGCAGGAAGAGCTTCATACAGCTCTCTTTCATCAATATTCTCTGAATTAGCATTTTCATAAACTATTCTAGAAACTTCTTCTTCATTTTTACCTACTATGTATTTTAATTTTTTACCTACTAAAGCATTGTCTAATAGTGCAGAAACTCCTTTTGCATATTTTCTATCTTTCCCTTTTAAAACAGTCTTAATGTATGTAGACAAAGAAGTGTTTTCTGATGTGTCTACCATTAACTCTCTTCTAACTTGATTAGGATTTCTAGAAATAATGTTATTTTCAACTCTAGAGAAAATGTACTTCTTCATTTCTCTAAAAACTTCTTCATACTTTTCATCACTTCTATATTCTTCTGAAACATTCATTACTGAAAGAACATAATCCAATTGACTAGCTACAGCTTCATTAGAGAAAGGAAATAAACCAGAGAATAATTTTTCATAAGCTAATATACCTCCAATAGCTATCTTACCTTGTGGAGTTGTAGGCATAACCCCTACTGAAACTACTCTACCAAAAACTTCTTTTTGAAAACTAAAAGCTCCTGGAGTACCATATTCTACTTTTTCTCCAAATAGAGGAATCATCTTTTCATCACTTAAAGTTCTAATAAGTTTATTTCTCTTCACTCTTACTCCAACAGCAGACTTACCTAATTCATTACTATTTAAAGAAGAAATTTTACCTATGTAGCTTCTACCTTCTCTTAGTAGTTCAAAGTAAGTTTTAAGAGCTTCTCCTTGTGTTTCTTGAGTAGTGTTTCCAGAAGCTATTCCATCTACCATAATATTTCCTGTAAGCTCAGAAGAACCTAAAGGAAGAGGATTAAGATATTTTTTATCCCCTCTTTTGAAAAAAGCAGGACCTATATCAGTATTTTTAATATCTACAAAAACTAAATCAAATCCATTTTCTTCTAGTATCTCATTAATTAAATCTTCTTCTTTTATGAAATCTCCTAGTAAACCTCTAGACTCTTTTAGTCTTTTATTAAATTCTTTTACAATAGGTTGAGATAAAAGTTGGTACATAATAGAGTTACCATTTTTATCTTTACCAAAACCTCTTAAAGAGCCATGAGCATCCGCTGTAATACTAATTTCATCTACACCTACTCTACCTAGAATTTGTTCTTTTTCATTGTCTGTAGATGTGTTTTGCTTTTCTCCTAACATATCTGCTGTACTGTAATCTACAGCTTCTTTTTCAGGGTTTATAGTATTTACAGCACCTAGAAAAGTAGAAGTGTAGTTACCAATAGTAAACTCTTCTTTATTCATTCCAGTTTTTCCATAAGCCTGTTGCAACTGAGATGCAAAAGTAATGGCTACAGAGTACACTCCAATAGCACCTTTACCTACTGCTCCTAAGTCCATTTTATCTTTTTGATAGTCATGGCTAAGTAAAGTAAATAAAGACTCCTGCTCTTCTAAAGCTGCTATCTGAGCTTCATCTGACATAGATTTACCAGTTTTAACTTTATGTTTAGCTGCTATTTTAGCTAATAGTTTTGCTTCATTTCCTTCATTGTTTAGTTCTTCAATCTTAGCTGCTTGAGAACCTGCATAACTCATAGAAAGAATTTTATTAAATTTCTTCTGTATTTCTGTAGAAGGAGATTTTGCTACAGCTAAGTGAGTTCTGATAAAATCATTTTCAGCTATTTTAGTCTCAATTTTTTTTGCTACTTTTTTAGAGAATCTTTTCTTTTGAGTGTTCTTAATAAATTCATCTATTGGAGCTTTTCTAGTACTAAAGTCTTCAATGAGTTGTTTTAATACTTTATCATATTGTTTAGGGTCCAGATTTATCTGTGCTATTAATTCATCTTTAATTATTTGAGAATCTTGTATGTAATCTTCTCCAAATAGTTCTCCTAATCCTTTATGAAGTTTTTCAATTTTCTTTTTTCTGTCTTCAGTAGTGTCTTTTTCAAAAGCTATGATTCTAGCTAATTTGTAGATTAAAGGTCTCTTTCTTTTTGGAATATTATAGCCTGTAAATCTAACATCTCTTTCAGAAATAGTGTGAGAAAGATTTGTTTGGTCAAATATGAAGTTCTCTATGTATGGATCAATAGAGTAGTCTTCATATTTTAAATCTTGTAAAGCTTCTCTATATGCATCATTTATTGCTTGAATGTTTTCATCTGTATCTAAGTAGTGATTTAACATATAAGCAGTCTCTTTATCTACATCAAAGTCAAGACCTTTCTGCTTAGTAAAGTTTTTAGGTACAACCATTTGATCTCCTGCTGTACTTGGTAATATTCCTACAATTTCAATACTAGAAGAAGATACATGTCCAGAAGTAGGAGTTCTAAAGCTAAACATATTAAACAGTTCAGAATCAATAGCACCCTCTTTTAATCTTAAAATACCTTGTTCATCTCTAAAGATATATCTACCTTCTTTAGTTACTTTATTATATTGCTCAAATAAATCAATTAAATTACCTTCTGAATCTTTAAATTTAGATTCAATCATAATTTGAGCTGACTTCATTTCCCCATTATCATCAGTAGTACCTTTAAGTTCTACCCCATTCCAACCATCAAGATAAATAATGTCATTCTTATCTGAATCAGACAAGTCATTAAACTCTTTTTTAAATTTAGTCCCATTCTCAGATGCAGCAACAAACCCATTTCCAGGAAGTTTAAATTGCATTATTCTGTTTGTGATAATAGAATTTAATAAAGACTCAAATCTATTACTATCAGAAGATAACCATAAAGGAATCTCAAACTCTCCTTGTTTGTTTAACTCTAATCCTGCAACAGATTTTAAGTCATATCCTCTTGTCTCAGCTTCTTTTTTAAGTAAATCAGAAAGATTTCTTTTAAATATCCTATCATTAAAAGCAGGATTGTCTCCTCCTTGACCATCTAAGAATCCAAGTTCTTCTAATAAACTATTATAACTGTTATCATAAATAATAGAAAAGCTTTCATTAAAGTTCTTTTTCAACTCTTCTGCACTAATCATTTTACCTTTATAAGGAAAAACATCTCCTTCTACATCAAGAACTCCATCTCCTAACAATAATTTAAAGATTTGAGTACCCATAGACACTTTATCTTGTTTTGCCTTAGAAGACTTGTGAGGGACATCTTGTTGTATTTTAAAGTTACTTCTGTCCAGTGTCATAGTTACACCAGAGTTTTCTAAATTGATTAAAGCTAGACTCTCAGGGTCTCTTATATCTACAGTGTTTATAGAAGCACCAATTTTATTTGCTGTCTGATAAGAAGCTCTTACAAAGTTCCCTTTTTCTTCTAGCTTTTCCATTTGAACTCTAAGATTGTCTAACTCTGTACCTTTAGTTAATTCAGGAAGTAAAGGAATAGAAGAGGATTTAATATACACTACTCTTCTTACTCCTTGCTCTACATCATTATGTATACCAGTGTAAACAGGTTTTACAGGTTGTAATACAATCTTTTTCTCTTCTTTAGTTAGACTATTAAAACCTCCTGTTTCATAAGCTGTTTTTAAATTATTATACTCATCTTCTGAAAGTTTTCCAGATAAATACATTACATTTAAGTGCTCTCCTACAGTTGTGTACTCTTGAGCATCAGCACTTTCTAATTGTAAATATCCTGCAATTTCAGGAGCAATTTTTTCAAAGGCATTATAGTTTTCTTTACTAGGTTCTTCTATATAAGTTCTTAATAAACTTTGGAGCTTTTCTTCTTTATCTGGATGAAAAAGTTTTATTAAATAACTCATGTTTTCTGAAATGTCCACAGGGTCTTCTAAAAAGATTTGCTCATACTTTTGTGTACTGCTTGCTATTTTTCTTCCTGGAGCAATAAGTAAAGCAAGTCTTTTACCTACATTAACTCCAGTCTCTTTACTCATGGCTACATACTCTTTAGTAGATAACTGATAAATATTCTTACCTTCAGGAAACTTATGTTTATGATATAAAGCCAAATCTGATATAAATAATTTATTCATTTCAGACTTAAATATCATATCATTAAATACAAAATCATACAAAGCTATTTTCATAACTTCTAAATTACTTGCATTAGGATTTTTTAAGTGTTCTTGAATGTACTTATCATCAATCATGGAGTTACCTTTTTTCTTAACTCCAAACTTCTGCATAACCTCAATCTTATTTTCTACTTCATTGTTTACTATTTTAGATAATAAAGCTTTAACAGGCTCTTCAATTTTTTCTAGTACTGCATTTTCATCTATTCCTCCTAGAGGGTTGTCTTTAGCTACATTGTATAAATACTCTACTAGATTAACCCCATCAATTTGTAAAGAGTTCAATCCTGGTATATCTATAAATAAAGTAGAAGCTTTATCATAAGATTTAATAGTGCTTCCTGTAGTTCTTTGATGCATATCAAGTATTTTTAAAACCTGATTAGAAACTACTCTATCAAACATTACACTTAATAGTTTATCAGAAAGTCCTGTTACAAATCCTGACTTGATGTCCATAGAAAAGTGCTCCTCTAAATCAGATAAAATATCATAAATAACAGTACCAGAAGACAATGCAGTAGATTTATCAGACATAGTTTGATTCATCATTTGCCCCATTCTTACTTTTATTCCATCTATTTCTTTTTTCTCAGAAAAAGTAGAAGTCTTTCTGTCTTGAAAAAAACCTAAAGCTGTCATAAGAGTTTCACTAGCGTCTAACTCATTGTATTTTTTTTCTCCTGTTGTTCTTTTATTTCTATCTTTTAAAGCAGTCAAAGACATGTGGTTTACTCCATAATAATCTCTGAACTCAGGATTCTCTACTAAAGCTTGTAGTATTAAAGAATTTCCTGAATATGGAAATTGAGTTATCTCATCAATGTATTTATTATCTCCATTAGCACTCTCTAATATTTTACTTACTTCATCTGTAATAAATTTAGGTGGTACTAATGTAGAAATAGTTTTACCAGAGTCTCTAAAAACTGTAGAAATTAATTCGGGATTATACTCTGCCTCTAATTGAGCTAAACCTGAGCTTAACCCTGAAATATCATCAAAGATATTAGTTCCAATAGAGCTGTAATCTTCTGGATTATTTATCCCTTTTTGTAGAAACTCATTAATTTTAGTGAATAAACTTAAATCTTTTTCTCCTTTTTTAGTGCTATCAAACATCTGTCTAAGGTTGTAAGACTTAGTTCCTGAAGTTACACCTACATTTAGGATAGATTCCCAAGCTTTATCATGCATCTCTATTCCTAAATCTTCCAAGAATTTTCTTAATTGTCCTTGACCTACCTCATCAAAATCCATTGAAAAGTCTGCAAATCTTTTTAATAAGCTTTGAGCATGTACACTATTAAAGTTTCCTAGTTCATCATAAAGTTTTGTGCTAAGCACATTGTCTTTCCATCTATCTACTACAGCTCTTTTAGTGGTAGAAGAGTTAGTATCATAAACTTTTAAGCTAGTTTTTCCATTGTAATCTACATCAAACATTAAGAACCTAGAGGTAAGAGAATGCATAGTAGTGTTGACTACAAACTGATTTTTTAATTGACCATCAGAGTTTTTAAGTCTCTTTATAATCTCATTTAAACTAGGGTTATCTGTAGCTCCTAGTTTAGTTATTAAATAATCAAAATCTGCTTTAGGGTCTACTCCAATAGACAAAGCTTTGAGTACTAAATTATAAGCATCATCTAATGAAAGATAATTAGGTACACCACCATAACCATAGCTGATTTCTCCTTTAGAGTTATACTGAGGAATACCTGATAATAAAGTTTTTAGTTTACCAGTTGCTCTTGATTTTACAGTCTCTTCTACAGACTCCTTACTGTAATTCTTTTCAATCTCTTCTGTTTCTGAAGAGCTGTCATAATCACTAGTGTCTATATCAGTTTCTGAAACACTTTTTTCTAAAGCCACTTTAAAAAATTCTTCAAAACTGTCTACAGAAGCTTTAAAATAAGCTAAGTTCTGTTGTAAAGCTTTAATTGTGGCTAAATTCCTTTTAGTTGGGTTTTCTAATTGTTGTAAAGATTCAAGATTTGCTTCAATCTTTTTAATTATAGGAGCAGAATGAAGTTGTACTCTTCTTTTTGCAACAGCTCTAATAATTTTTATACTTCTATTTGAAAGCTTATCTCTAAAATCTGACTTTCTAGTTAATGTGTTTTGAATTAAAGAAATAAAAGATCTGGCTTTAGCATAAGGAACTTCTGCAATAGTACCTTGAAACATATCTTCAAGTTCTCCTATAGTGATCATTTCATCTTCTTCTAAGTGAGAATCAATATCAGTCTTTAAAAAATCTTCTACAAATTGTTCTATCTCTAAAACTTCTGTTCTTTCTTCTTTTTCTTCTTTCTGTAGTTCTTCTGTTTTAGGAGCTTTATCTTTAACTTCTATATATTGACCTTCTTCATTAGCAACATAAGTTATACCTGAAATGTGATCTATAAAAACATCTCCTTGTGGTGCTGTACTTTGAGAAGAGAAAGCTTCTTGTAATTCAGCTAAATGCTGTTCTTCAGTTTTTTTTTCTGGTTTTACTTCTGGTTTTACTTTTTCTGTTTCAGTGGGGGTTACTTCTTCATTTACAGTACTTTCACTTTCATCTTCTATTTCAATTATAGTTTGAATAACAGGAGAATATACTGAAGCCTCATTTCCTGTACTCATATCAAAAGCTTTTAAAGAAGTTTGAAAAGTGGTCATTAAATAGTCTTTATATGTTTGACCTGTATCTTGTACTCCTGTATCTGATATGTGAGCTACTTTAGTGTTTTGCTGTAAGTCAACAGCTCTAGTTGTTTGAGCTAAATGTTCATTTAAAAACTCTTTTCTTTTTATAGGATTAGTAATAGACATAGCTTCTTCAAGAATCATAGCTACAGGTAGATAGTTTGTTCCTCTGTTGTTTTTATACTCTGCATCTACTTTACTAACAGCTTGTAATTGAGCCTCTTCTGAACTTAATCCTTTTTTTATCAGTGCTTTATATTCATCATTTATTTTTTTTCTTTTTAGTTCTGTGTCAACTTTTTTAACCCCTTTTGGCGTTATCTTAAAGAACATAGAAAAGTAGTTTATAAACCCATCATTAGTAGATAGGGTTTTATTATACTTTCTTCCTAAAGTGTTATTCTGTTTTCTGGCAGACTCTGTACTGTATTCAAACTCTTTAGAAATTTTATTCCTAGCTTTTTTATTTAAAGCTGTATGCATACCAAAAGCTCTTAATACTGACTCTATTTCTGAGTCTGTATTAGGATTGTGAGCAAATTGTCTATGTAATTTTACTGCTTGATAAGTTTTAACTTTAACTCCTTTATCATTTATCCTAGAACCTACTCTAAACAAAGCAAAAGTGTGTCCTGTTACACCTTCAAAAGTTGAATCTTTCTTATTAGTAAGCTCCCACTCTCCAGTTTTTAATTTAGGATGATTATTTATAAAATTTTCTCTACCATTTTGAGTTGTAACATGTAAATCAGCTTGAGGGTTAGCTTGTATTAAAGGTATTAAATCACTTTCTTCTGTTGGGATAAAGTTTAATACATTTTTATCTTGAAGTTTATTAACTTTTAATTTTCTCAAAGGATCTTTACCTTGAAGAATTTTAGCTCTTAACTCTCCATTCCTTTTCTTAGCTTGATTAATATGATATGCCCATGAAACATTATTCATTGCATCTCTAGGATGAATATAACTATCTCCTTCATTTTCAAAAGGTGCAGAAACAGAATAGCCATTAAACCAGTCTTGGTCATGTATAAAAGAAACTTTTTTACCATCCATTGTAGCGTAAATAGGCACTTTATCAAAAAACTCTTGAGTATTTCTAAAGTTAGGGTCTTTACTTTCTTTTTCTTTTACCCAATTTTTAAAGCTAATGTATTCAGGGTTTCCTGCTTCATCTTTAACTTCTGTAGCTACAGGTATTCTATCCCAACTGTCTTCAGAAGCTATCTCTACTCCAACCTCAAAAGAATTAGGGGTATCAGGATGTAATAAAGGTCTAGGATCTACTCTATCCCATCTACCATCTATATCAGGTAATTGTAAATTAAAGTAGTCTGTAGTTCTTGTGATTACTACCCCTTTCTCTAAAAACCTTTTAAAAGCAAGACCTAAGAAACCAAGTCTAGGAATCCTCCCAGATTTTTGTTCTCCTACCATTTGAGGTTGCTCTTCTAGTCCTAGAGTATTTTCTTGTCTTTGTTTAGCTTTAAATTCAGAAGTAGTTTCTTTCTTAGCTGTTTGAGTTCCTAAAGGTACATGACTATAAGTTTGTGCTTTTAAGTTTACATGCTCTTGTTTAGGATTTTGCACTCTTTTATCAAAGATTTTCTTTAATCTATTCTCAAGCATCTTAATCTCTCCTTGTCTGAATGCAGGAGATTTACTTTTAGCTTTTGTGTGAATCTCTTCATAAGCTTGCTGTAAAGATGCAAAAGTGAACATATTTAAAAGCTCTCCAGGGTTTTCTTCATTAACTACCATCATGTTAAAAACATCTTCAAAAGTGATAGAAGTCTTCTCTCCTTTTGTTCTAAAATATGCAGCAATTACTTTAATATCTTTTTTAAACTTTTCTACTATAGGATTAGAGTCTCTAGGAATATCCCCTAAATCTATCATTTCATCAGATTCTGTATCAAAAGGCATCCCTTTTAAAGGATCATCTTCTACTGCTTCATTTTGAGTTTGTTGAGTATTTTTAGTTTGTTGTGTTGGTTTTGAATTTAAAGCAGCTATTTCAGCATTGTATTTTTTTAATTGCCATTTTAAATTCTTAATCTTAGCTTCTTTCTTTTTTACATCATCTTTAAAAACTGAATCTGCAAAAGGGTAAGTCCCTTCTGCAAAAGCCTTTTTATTAAAAGCTAGTGATTTCTCTATAGCAATTAACTCTTCCTCTACTTTAGTTTTTTCAGAAAGTAGCTGTTCTTTTGTTTTTTGTTCTTTTTTAGTGTTTTCTTTAATTCTTTTTGCATTATTTTTATCAACCCTTATGAGTACCTCAGACTCTATCCCAGGTACAATTGCTGAGATATCAGTAGGTTGAACTTTTATTTCTACAATATCTGAACTCAACCCTTGTTTTTCTCTTTCTGAAGAAATAAGTTCTGCTGTTTTTTTATCTGTTGTTGCTGGGTTATGACCTTCTTGTATAGTACCACTTCTGTAAACAGTGATAGTACCATCTTCATTATAATTTAACTGTGCAACTTTATTTTCTACAAAAGCTCTTCCTTCTTTAGTTTGAGCTTGCTTTACAAGATTATCTTTTTTAGTTTTGGCATCTTCACTACCTCCTAATTCTGTTTGTTTGTACTCATCAACAGCTTTTGCATAACTTTCTGGCTCAGATACAGGATTGTTTTTAGCCTCTTGCTTTCTACTTTCAAGTTCAGCTATTTTATCGACTTCATTTACCTCTCCTGTCTGAGAATTTTCAGAAATCACTTCTTTAGTCTCTTCTAAAGTTTCTGATACTCCTTTATCTGCTTCATCTAAAACAACATCTGAATCTGTTTCTAATTGATCTTTAGCTGTTTGAGCATTTTCAGATTGGTGAAGATCTTTAACTTGTTTATCCAGTAAAGATTTTTGAGATAAGACTATTTTTCTGTAATCAGAAGATAGTATCTCTTGTGTTTCTGTGGTTAGCTTACCAAAATCATCAAACTTTTCTTCTAAGAATTCCTCTAATTGCCCTTCTTTATAAAAAGTTTTAGGATTCTTTTTCATGAAAGAAATAAAAGCTCCTTCATTGTCTGCCATAAACTTCTCAGCTAAAACTTCTTGGTCTGTAGGATTAATTATTTGTCTATAAGCTCTTGCACTTTCTTTTAAAGAGATGGACATCTGATTTTCATTAAACATTGAAGCAGAGTACTTACCTAAAGAATTAGTTCTTTTAGCTTGTGTACTAAAGTCGTTAACCAATTTTTCAAAGCTTTCATACTTTTCTTTTTGGTCTACTTCAGAAAAAGGATTATCTAAACTATTTAGAATTAATGAAGCATCTGAATAGCTTAAATCTCCATAATCTCCTTGGTTATAAAAATCTCCAAACTCATCATCAATAGTTTCTACTTCCATTAATGCTCTACCTTCTTTATTTTGTTGAATCCAACCTTTGTAAAGTTCTTGATTAACTATCATTGTAGCACCTAACTTTCCTCTTGTGGTTTCTCCAAATTCAGCTAAATGGTTTTCAACTTTTTCTAAAGTCTGTATAGTGTTGTTTATAGCTCTTATTGCAGAACCATTATTACTACCTACTTTATTTAAAGATTGAGATAAAGAAGCTTTTAAATCTTTTACGCTGTCTGTTTTTATTGCATTATCTATTAAAGTATGCATTCTCATATTCTTGAGTTCAGCAGCTTCTTTGTGTTTCCCTCTTTTTTCTAGCTCTTTTATTCCTCTACTAAATTCTGAATTAGAAGTAAGAGTACCATCAAGTAGACTTAACTTATCAATAGTGTCTTGATCTAAGCTTCCAGACTTGTTTAAACTTTTTAACAAGCTGTCCATAGCATTCATGTTGTCTATTCTAGCTTTAACAGCATCAGAAGAAGCTCCAATAGCTCTACCTACCATATTAGTCTTACCAAATATAGTTTTATTCTCTAAAGAGCTTTTTTGTAGTTTTTTTACTCTATTAAGATTAGCTTGTATTTTTTTTCTTACATCTGGATTTTGTTCTGAAGCCAACTTATTGTTCAAATCCCTTATAGTAGCCTCTCTTTGCTTCATTTTAAAGCTTCTAATTCTAGAGTGCATATAACCTCCTGCTACACCAGAAGCTCCCATACCTCCAAATATCCCTTTAGTAAGAGCAGTTTGAGCTACAACATCTACAGCAAAATCTGTAGAGCCAAAAGCCATTTTACCAAATTGTTTTAAAGAGTCTCTACCTTCTTTACCACTTCTAGTAAAAGAAATTAAAGATTGCATTCCTTCTGCAATGTATTCTTCTACAACTTCTGTAGGATAACTGTTTATAACTTGTTGACCATCAACTTTAAACAGTTTCCTACTGATATTATTAAACTCTTTATGTAAAGAACCTAGAGAAGAAGAGTTGTATGTTAATCTGG
>Ga0307930_1000584_pt1 | contig 29174 bp, 9 predicted proteins | sample OrgLakmetageno46_FD_203161 | JGI IMG/M metagenome (GOLD analysis project Ga0307930, IMG submission 203161) | Saline water microbial communities from Organic Lake, Antarctica - #46 | ecosystem: Environmental > Aquatic > Non-marine Saline and Alkaline > Saline | place: Antarctica: Organic Lake...
GCTGGGTTTCACTAATGGCAGTATTTTGACAAGAAGCCTGATGGAATGAGTTGTACAGAGAGTCCAGGGTTACAAATACTTCTTTTATGAACATGTACCTGGCACAAAGTTTGGAAAGCGCGTGGATCGCGCTCCCTCAGCAGCTCCGCGAGCACAAACGTGTCCCAAAACACCGACTCCCCACCCGCGCACGCCTCGTCGAACTCCAGGCAGTGCAAGAGCTGCAGCCCAGGCGGGGCTTCGTAGTATGGGAGGTCCATGTGGGGCGCTAAAGCAGCTGACGTGTACGCCAAATTGATGGGCTGAATAATAGATGTGCAAACGCACGAAGGTTCAAAGATCGCAAGGCACGCGGAGCACACCAAGGCAGAGTGCAAGAGTTGTAGATACATTTCTAGTAAGTTGAAAGAGGTTTTGAATGCCATGCTATGAGCATACAAGCGTCAATCGTACACGTGCAGACATGTGTATTTAAGAGTGGCAATTCAAATTACCTGTGGATCCACTTTGACGTTGAACTCGAGCCCATAGAGGGTGTTCATCGGTGGGCCGAGGCGCCGCGCAATGTCTAAGACTACGCCCGGCAAAGGTGGCGCCTTGTGCACAAGGCAAAGCCCGCTAGCTACTAAGGCATCAGCACATTTGAGTGCACCCTGTTCGCCATCGCTGTGGTCCACTAGCTCTTCAAAGCTGACAGCAGGCAGCGGCGCGTTTGCATGGAGAGCAGTGCACAAAGGGCCATAGTCTGATTGCTGCCCCGATATAGTTGGGCTATTTTTTGAGGCGGCAAGCACAGATGCTGAATGCGCTGAGGCTAGGGTGGTACCGTGTGCTACTGGATTGTGCGGCAGCAGCGCTCTCAGCCTGCGCGAGTCAAAAGTGCTCACGTGGCCATCGCTCCAACTAACTTCTAATTTATCGAAGCTGCAATCTCCACTATGATTGCCGTTGTTGTTGCCTGCTTCTATAGCTGCTGCGGTAGCTGTGGTGGCAGCTGCTGAGAGATCAGCGGCGGAAACTAGCTTTTGGTTCGTGGTAGGGTCCCGCGCCGCAGCACAATTGTCACGCAACCAAACGCCTGGTAGCTCCATTGAACCACCAGTTTGCCAGCTTATCGCGATAGACTGACCATCCCGCGCGGCAGTTGCACGAGCAATCCCTGCATCGTGGGTGGCCGATGATCGAGCGCATCGTAGCCCCGCCCAAGGATGTGCTCTGAGAACGCAACGAGGTATGTTGAAGAGGTACATACTCATACCGCAGGAAAATTGATGCGTGAGTCTAATGCTAGTGGGTTGACAGATCAGGAACGATGAAGCAATGCTACGAGCCACCGGCTATGAGCTACTCGGCTTAGTACACATAACACGTATTTCGTCGCCATTTTCAAAATCCTTTTTCAAATCAAATGCTTCACGCCTCTACAGACCCAATCCCCTCACTTCCTTGCCGGATCTTGTTTTACCAACACGGGCCACGCCATGGGCCCTCACTTGATTACTACCTGTAACAAAAAGGCTCGCAGACGAAATTGAGATTACTAGGGAGCAGACGAAGCCGGCAAGAGGCATATAGCAGGAATAGAGCTCAGTCAATTAAGTACTAAAGCTCGAGGTGCCATGAAAGTGGTGATAAGGGCCCAGACGAGCACGTACTTCCACATCCCGAAAATCGCGCACAAAAATTAGATTTCACTCCAGCCCAGTTGACACATTTGAAGCCAACTAAAGGGCACCTTGTTCTGCTACTAAGTGAAATTCAGTCCCCTCTCACGTTCCCTCTCGGGGGCTCAGAAAAGGGACGATAGAGGACCATATAATGGACTGAAGTCTTTTGGGGGGTCTTCGGCTGCGTCAAGGTGCAGCGCACGGCTCGCTCGCTTCGGCAAGGACAACAGCGAAACGCTGCTCTAAGTCGCACCAGTAGTGCAGTGGGGCCCAGTTCCCAGCCCGCAGCAGCATATACGCGCTGCGAAGGTCATACTTGTGGCTGTTTTCGGTGTGGATCGTCTCTCCTTGGCGCAGGGCGAAGCGCCGGCCGCAAACCTCAAAGGCCACTGCTTCCTGAGCGAGGAGATGCATCTCAATCCGCGAATCAGGGTCGTTCCAGCGCGCCTCGTGAGCAAAATTGTTGACTGGCATGTTGCTGTCCAGCTCTTTGTTGATGCGGTGAAGCAAGTTGAGGTTGAACGCTGCGGTGACTCCGCCTGGGTCATCGTAAGCTGCCACCAGAGTGCCGGCATCTTTGATCAAGTCAAGCCCAATCAACAGCATCGCGTCGGCTCCAAGAGTCTCACGCATGGAGCGCAACAGGTCGACGCCGGCAGCAGGGACCATGTTGCCGATGGTCGAGCCAGGAAAGAAGCCGAGCTTGGGCAGATTCTGCACTTGCGGCGGAAGCGCCACCGGCTTCATGAAGTCGGCTTCCATTGGACTGACTGGCAGCTCCGGAAATTGAATGGCGAGCTCCGCGGCGGAGGCACGCAAGAAGTCTCTCGAGATGTCCAGAGGCACGTAAGCTGCTGGGTCGATCGCGTTGAGCAACAAGGGCGTTTTGGCTGACGAGCCCGAGCCAAACTCAACCACCGCGCGACCTTTGCCTGTGCGCGCAGCAATTTCGCTCCTGTATGCTTCAAGAATCTCGGTCTCCGCCCGGGTGGGGTAGTACTCAGGAAGGTGCGTGATTTCTTCGAACAGTTCTGACCCGCGCTCGTCGTAGAACCAGCGGGCGGGAAGCGCTTTCTGAGGTTGCGACAACCCGGCAAGAACATCGGCCCTAAATGTCAGGTTAACACCGTCTTCATCCAAATCGACCAGCGCGGTCCCATCACTGCTCATCACAAATCCTCGACCGAGCGGCACGCCTATAAACTATCGGCGCTAACGAGGGTGACGCAGGGTATAATGAAATTTGATAGCTCGGTCTAGCTTCACTCAAGAGCGTCTCTGTACGCAGAGTTTCTACAAACTCTTGATACTGAGTTGAATTCTTTCCCGGAACAAACAACTTCGACTCGCGCAGGTGCAAACACCGCAATTCGTACGTGGAGTGGCACTAGCGCAAAGTCGTGTTATTGGATGCAGCGTCTAAAAAATCCAGTCCGATCTTTGTTGATTGTACCCGACCCTGAGTGACACCACGGGCGGATACTTCGACATATTAGACGTCTGTTTGATTGTCGAAGCTTTAGCCTCGATGAAAACTGAACAGTCTCATGTGTGCTATGAAGGCATGACTTGTCATTTTTGAAGAGACTTCGAAGGTGGTCTATCAATACGGGCATTTCCTTGTACAGAAGTATCTCGATGATGCCATTGTTGTTGTTCAGCTCGATTCCTGCTGTTCAAATTTCTGAAAAATGTTCCAACTCAAAATGCCCCCTTGCAGCGGGTGGTCAAATCTCCGTAAATGGGCTCATCCAAAAAATGTTGCGCTTGATACTTTTAGGAGCTACCGGCATTCTTGGTGCGTCAGGTGGGGTATTTCACAGCAGTAGTAGCCATACTGATGCTCTGCAATACTTGGAGCACGAAGAAGCTCGGGCAGCGGCTGAATGGCGCAATCGTAGCGTAGCCACGATCGAGTCAGTGCTTGCCGAGAGTGTAGCTCCAGCGGACCTACCGTTTGAACAGCGGCGCCTGCTAGCGTACGCTAAGCTAGGCAAGTTAAGCACGCTCAGCTTTGTGCACGTAGCTCGCACAGGTGGGCTGAGCTTCAACAAGCTGCTTGTGGAGAACCGCGGTGTAGCTGGACGAGACGGCAATCGCATCCCAGACTGTGTCATTCCGCGTGCCGCCTATGGCAATGCATCGTTGCCACTGTCAGCGCGCTTCGACATTCCACACTGCGAAATTCTTTCAGCCATTTGGCCCCTCCCCCTTGTTCAGGTAAGGCAATCAAGTATTGCTCGGTAGGGGTACATCGCCATTTATCGAGCTTGGTCTTCTACTAGTACATCGACGCACAAATCTTAGCGAAGGCCGTCTTTCTGAATCCTAGAAAAAATTTTATTACATCTGTCTTATTTTTCAAATTGTCTAATCAAATCTCGTTTTCACGTGCTTTTCATTATGTTCAGACCAAACTGAAATACAAGAAGGAAGCCGTATACATCACCTTTTTGCGAGACCCACCTCAGCGAGTGATGTCGCAATGGCGGTTGGTTGAAATTGAAACGCCCTCTCAGTTACATTCTCGATTGGTATTGCACTTCAGGACTGAGAGAAATTAATGTTTCTCTTAATTCTTCGCACTTATCGCAGATGGGACCTGCAGAACTTGCCGGACTTGTTTGGCAGTTGCAAGAGCTTCGACTTCCTCTTCGCCAAACATGACGCTTCTTGCTTGAAAAAGGGTGCTCAACCGGTGAGTGTGCCTCCATATGTCACTTTGTACTCAGTTTCGTTTGCACATCACTGTATTTGAATTGTTTCTGCTTAATACATATTTCTGGAGTTTTTGCATTGTGGCACATGGTTTAGCTGTTTCTTCGCTTCAATGACCTCCGGCATTTTCTCGGCTGATTTTAGGTCCAGTACAGCGATTTCGCGACCCTCATGGTGGGTGGATGCAAATGGAACGGCGAGAAGCGAGCCTGGTAAGCAAGGGCGAAGTAAGGGGTTGGGAGGGGGGGGGGGGGTAACAGAATTCTGGCTGAGAGGTCGTGGGGCAGTCGACCTCTTCGAGTCAATGTGTGCTTTGACCACCGCGCAAACACGCTTCTTGTTGTACTAGTTGTATGTCTCCCATGCTTCTCTACTCGTTGTTGGCGTATCTTCATTTCGTCCCTCTCTGAAACCCCAATCGGAATTTCCTATCCAACACAACTTAGATTGTTTGCTCCCATTGTCTGCATGCACGTGCATTATTCATGTATCATATTATAGCACGGCCCCGCTGTCGTTCGACGCGCAGCCGCTCTTGGACCAATTTGCCTTCATTGGCATCACCGAACACTACGACGTTTCGGTGAATTCTTTGTCTAATGCTTGGCTGTAGCCCCACAACTACGACCACCATCTGAATTGCTTCTTTAGCACCTGATACAAGTCGTTGACACGTATGCATCTTCATAGCTGGCGAGAGGCTTGAGTGTCAAATGTGTGTGTTCTTCTCTTGCAACGACACGAGCTGGAATTTCACAGCCTTCAAACAACACTGTATGTTGATGGCGCTACTTGTTGTTTATTAGGTTTGCCTCTTTTACTTCACCTTCGGGGACGAGGGGAAGTTCAAAAAGTACTGCAAGCATCGCACCAGCGCGGCATCCACTTCGAATCGAGCTCCCAAGGTGTGCCGATTGCTACCGTACCTTAACAAGAAACAATTGTTGCTTTAGCAGTGCGTGGGCATCTTGAATTCGCCCTAGGTTCCTACTTACGATGATTTTGAATGAGTTGACGCATCTAGCCATTTTTGTGTGTTTGTATCACGGTGCTGTATATATATTTTTTTACTTGTGCTCAAATTGGCCCCTTATATTACAGGTTGCGGACCCGTTTCGGGCCATGTTTAGCCCGAGAGCGTTGTCGCACATTTGGCGGGCCAACCGCAAAGACAGCGAGCTTTATTGGGCGGCTTATCGGCAATTCGTGCGAAACGTGCAGGTGGGCAGAAAAACACATAAATGAAAACACTACGCAAAAGGAAATTACTCACTGGATGAACATTTTCGATCTATGAACATGAGCTCAAAACTTTCTGTTGTGCCCTTATACCCTTCTTATTAGGTGATGGAAGCCGCTACCAACGTGCATTTCCTCGGGAAGTTATATGCAAAAGGCGATTCCGATTCCCTTAGCGTCGAAAGCCCGAAAGTCAAGCGATGAGATACGGGTTTTCTTAATTCACAACTGAGTGGCATCTTTGTTGCGTTGCATTAGCGATATATGGGTGCTTTTAAGGCCCACATGCCCGTAAGCCTCAGTGATAGCGACAAGTTTTGTTTGATGTGGGCTTTTGTGTCGGTTCTCGGCCAGTATAGTATGAAAAAGCACACCCACGTAGCCGCGTAGTAAAAGAATTTGAGATTTGAGGTGTTAAATTTGGTCATTTGCCTGGGTTGGCTGTTGGCTGAATTGGAAAAGGAAATCATTTCGCATTTTTGGAGTTTCGGAGATCCTTCTTGTACTGTGTACTGCAGCAAAGGAATTCTGCCGATTGCTAAAAACACGTAGGGGTCGGTAAGTCCCCTGCTTTCTTATCACCCGTCCGGAAATTCTCCAAGAGGAGTAAGTTTTTAGTTTCAAATAGGGCATGGGGATCACGGATTTGAGAATGGTCTTGGATATACGATATAGGATCTATGATTATATTAGGATTATGCATTCCGAAATAGGAGGAGAACGATTATAGCATGATTCTCGACTGGGACTTAACCCTTTTCGGCGCCTTCGTGTCCTTCGCATTAGACAATACGCCCAGCTAAGCGATAAAAGGTATTCACGGAACGCACAAACGCACTCCAAGTGGAGGTAAAACCTTTATTTCATCAGCAGTGCGGGCGTTCACCGAGGAAGCGCACCTGAACAGTGTAGCACGATCGAAATAAAAAAAGGCACAGTGAGAACATGGTACGCAGTTGAGGATAGGTAGAAGTATGGACATTCTGTTCACTAAGAACTCACGAATAGGGTGGAGTATGAGATGGCCAAAGGAGTCTCGAATGAAATCAATTTCGGCATATTAACACACGTTACCTGGCTGCGCAAGCGGTCAATTTTTGCCTGCAGAGTATCGAGCGCTCTCCATGCGTCATCGTTCAAGTTCAAACGAGTCGAGACAGCCCCGTCAAAGCGATCCGGTGCCTGTAGTCAGGGAGGTGGGGTGTGGTATTTAGGAAAGTGAGTACACGCATGGCACGAGAAGATAGTGACACGATGTGATGTTATGGCAGGCATTTGGCACTATAAAATAAAGAAAGTATCCTCTTGAAAGTATTAGTATTCCTGAATATTCACCCCCCCCACTCCCACATGTACCTCAAAGGCGCGGTCATCCTCGGGTTTTCCATCGGTGATTGTTGCTCTGGAGTCGCTCGCCACTGAGCCATCAAGGGACGCGTTGCCGCCGCCGCCGTCCAAAGAAGAGGTTGCCGCCCCTGTAAAAGACCCACCTCCGTCATAGCCAGGGCTCATCGGCGAATTGGGCTCTGTTCCCATGGGACTCGGCATGCTCGTCGTGGCCATGGTGCCTCGTCGGCCGCGCAAGGTTTTCTCGAGGTTCCGCTGCGCCGTGCGAATCTTGATGAGCTCTTTGGCCCGTGCTTGTGCTTTGCGTTTGGCGTCTTTCAAACCCGGGAGCATGCCTTCGAGTTCAACTTTCACTTCTGGGCGACCTTCTCGCTTGGCCAGCTCAATTTCTTTCTCCACTCGTTCCAGACGGGCCTGGAAATTCAGAAAAATCAAAAGAAAAAAAGAGTGAAAAATAGGAGACATTTAAAAAAAACACACGCTTATGCGACTGGAGATGGCTACTCTGGTTCGAACGCGCGTGCATATACGAAAGTTGGGGCTAACGACAGAAGAATCAAACAAACGCACCTACCTTCGCGAGGTCAAAAGCAGCCAATTTCTTGGCGCTGTTGGCGTTAGTCGCTATGACCTGGTCTTTCTCCAGGGCCACCGACAAGCCCGCTAGCTTTCGCTCAGCTTCCTTCACTTCTTGCGCCAAAGCCGCAGCTCTGTCTCGGGCTTCGTTCTCCGTGGTACTCCATGCCTCTTGCTCTTCTGCCTGGGCCTCCACCACCACCGTCAAGTCCACCACTTTTTGCCGCAACTTCACAATCACCTCGGCGTCGCCAGCGTCCATCTCCAGGGCTTCGGTGATGGCCGCCTCGTTTTCGGCGATTTCTTCGGCGGCTTTAACCCAGTCCTCTAACACCGCCACTACCTGCTCATGGGCGGTCAGTTTAGCCGCGTAACGGTTCGTCGCTTGAGCTTTGGCGTCAATCACCCGCTGCCGCTCCCTCTCAATGGCGTCTTCGTCGGGCTCGTCGTCTTCATCGCCAAACACATAGCCGGGCCTCTTGGTAGGGTCATAGGGCAGCCCCCAAGCGGCGAGGTTCAGCGAGGCCTCCGTGGGGTGTACCCCCTCCGGGCATTTGTCGGTGTCCGCTTCGTACACTACGCGAGCCACTTCCGCTGCGGTGCGACCAAACTTGTCTTCTTCGTTGGCGTCGGCCCCGCGCCGCAGGAGCTCGTCCACTGCTTTGGGCTTGCCGTATTTGGCCGCCACGTGGAGGCAGGTGCCGCCGTCAGCGCTGGGGAGGTCCATGTCGGCTCCGCACTGTTTGTTTGTTTTTAAACACAAGAGCCAAGATTGCGATTGAAGACCACAAAATGTACAGTACAGTAGAGGTCAAGAAGCTGAGGCACGCTGAACTCTCTTCTATCTCTACTACGCATATTCATTAGGGGTAGGACAGCAGCAGCTTGGCACATTCTGTACACGTAAATGGTGCCTAGCTAGGAAAAATATAACGATGCACATTGCTCTACCTAAAGCAATGCCTTCACACATTGTAAACAAACTCTACCTTGAGGAGTTCCCGAATGACGGTGATGCGGCCTCGAGAACACGCATACATGAGCGGAGTATAGCTGTGCTCGTCGCGGTGGTCAATGTAGGCGCCTTCTTTCAGGGCCTCCTTCACTTTCACCACGTCTCCTTCCAATGCCCCGTGGCGCAACTTTTACATGATAATATAAACAAACAAAACTAAAATGTATTTTTAGAACGAAGGCTCGAAGAGCGAATTTAATCATTCATTTGCAAGCTACCAAATATAAGTTTACCTTGCGTTGTGCTAATGGTTGGTCGATCCAACACAACAAGGAGACAGATGTGTTATCTGATTCATCATCGCGGGAGCTCTGGCTCTCAGGAGCTTGAGGTCGTGGCGAGGGCAGAGGTGGCAGCCTAGGGGATGACATCTTAGGAAGTCCGCCAGGACTGTTCATCGATTTCTAGGCAAGACTATAGCGAATTTCACGCTGCTGTATGTAGTGCTCTCTCACACTGGAGTGCTTAGCTCCTTGGAGGCTAGCTGCCTGGCCGCCTGACGGCCTTTCTTGTTATTTGTTAGCGCCATGACGACAAGACGACACCTGATCTACAGGGACAAGTCGCCATCAGTTCACGGAAGAAGAAGTAAAAGAAAGTAAGTTTGTTGTGAGCTGCCAGCTTGGAGCTGTTGTTGTGAATGGCTCCACTTGCAACTTGCAACTACTCCGTTGGCCTCTACGCCTCTAGTTTTCCGAAAGAAGTAGCTTTGCGCTCTAAAACAAAGGCGCTCGAAGTATAAGATAGCTTTTGAGGCTGTCGCAGAGGAATAGAAATTAAGGTAACTACAGTATTCATACGCAAGTTCTTTTCAGTTTGATGAGATCTAGAATCATCATTCGTCATTCGGAGTAATTTGATTTTAATTTTTGTCCCAACTGCACTGCAAGTCAGGGGCGAACGCCTGAAGATAATATGCCATCTATGAAACCAACAGCTTCAGTTACTGCAGGAGTACGTTCATCGCTTTACGAGTCTTTGCTGGGGAAGTTAGCCGACGAACACCAGGCCTTGCTATCAGAACTAGGCTCCGCCAGGTCAAATACTCCCCCACGAGTCTCTGAACTTGCACTGGCCCATTTACTTTCTCTACTGAGGAACTTACACGTGTATACACCTTGTAACAGGCAAGAAACAAGTCGCTTTGAAAGGCAAGTCAAGCATCAGTTTGCAGAGATGAGAAGAATTCAGCAGATGGTTTCAGGTGCGTTGTGTCAGTTGTGCGCTCGTGGTTCATGCTTTGCCTCACTGTTTATCCCCACGATAGCTCACATGTTCTTCATTTTTATGATTCAACACCGACTCAATATTTCGCTAGAGCTGGATAAGCGCCATACAGCACTCCGAGGAGTATTGGAGGGAGCTGATGAAGCAAGCGTGAAAGCGAAAAATGGTGGGCGAAAGCGAGCGAATTCCAACGATGAGGCGAATGACACATCACTGCCTTACAAAACAGCCCACAAAACATCTTCGCAACCAAAGAAGGCACCCGCGCGGTGATAGCTCAGTCTTCCACTTCATTTCCACATGCAGTCAGCACGATCTTTCTAGTGTAAAATTCGCCTCGGTCTCTGTCACGTTAAGATTCCGTCATCTATTCTCCGCGGCCACATGGCCGAGGGTTTCTTCTTGTGATGCACCCGACTAATTCGTGACATAAGATTAGGCGATTTCCCTCGTCTTAAGAAGTGCAATGTTCGTACGGAGGAGATAAGGGTAAGGGCATCGGGCTTAAGCTCGCGGTGTGCATGGGGCATGCATTCTATGCACAGAGGAGTTCTCAGTGATGTGCCTTGTAATGGATATCAGTGGCCATGGTATTCGCACAAAAGGATTTCCCTCGTCTTAAGAAGTGCAATGTTCGTACGGAGGAGATAAGGGTAAGGGCATCGGGCTTAAGCTCGCGGTGTGCATGGGGCATGCACTATGCACAGAGGAGTTCTCAGTGATGTGCCTTGTAATGGATATCAGTGGCCATGGTATTCGCACAAAACGGACCAGACATGTAGCGCATTGGCCGCGCAACTCAAATGTTCAATAGGCCCGTTATATACGCATATTTGGAAGCACATAGCACGTTCCTCTGCTTCGTATTGCATAAATCGCATGCGCCCATCATGGCCCAAGGTTTCTGATGTACAACAAAAACGCGCTCCTATAAACCTTTTTTTTTTTTTTTTTTTTAAGGCAGAAGGTAGGGGCGCCTATGCTACTGTGCTATGCACGGTTCAGGTGCAAAACGGCGCAGTAGCAGCCAGTGATGGTCTATGTGAATTGAAGAAAGCGAATTGTGCGATGGGCTCTCTCTGCTCTCGGTAATTAATCGCCAGTCGCCAGTTAGCCTAAGTTTATTTCCAAAAATGGGCGAATGCCGGGAGGTGCTGAGCGGCGGACCAGCACCTCCTTCGAAGCTATAAACGCTTCGAGTGCAACCGGGATCTCAAACTAAGTGAGGTAAGGTGTTTGGAGTATCGCCGGTCGTTTACGACCCGTCGTGCAATTTTCACCTCTTCATCAAGTTCGAGGCGCCAATTCTTGACGCAGCATCCACCGCACGGGCTTGTAGTCGCGTCGCCTTGAAGTGTAACGCGGCACGCCTTTCCGCTAACACGTTTGAATTAACCCCGTACATGAGTCTTTGTCTGTGAGTGGTTGTCCAGGGTGATTTCGAGGAGAGTATGGACTACAAACTCCGACGGAACTCTGACACCGGAGCTCATGGCTGTGAATCCAGAATCGCATTGTAGGACTTCTAAAGTGGCGACAATATCCCACGGTCCGTCTGTGAGACACAGCCATGCACGGTGGTCATCAGGGGAGGGAACGGATTCCTAGGAACTTCGGGCCACCGACAGATGATGAACCCTTCCGTTATGGATTTACAGCACCGCCTGGTACTTGAATTATCCGTGTGGGGTGTGGGACTCTCGTTTGATCAAAGGCAGGCACAGTTCCGCACTTGCTTTGTTTGCGCAACGCACGCGCATTCGCGCATTCCCACTTCTGCCCGCAGCATTGGCTTCTGTGCCATTTGGGTTTGTGTTAGTTCGAGTTCGAGTTAGTTAAGTCGCCGTATTGGTATTGGTCATTGGTTATTTCGATACTCCAGAGTTCAGGCCAGCTACTAAAGTCAATTCAGTTATGTTATCCTTGTTCTAGTATTAAAGCGGCTTCTTGGGCTTCGTTTTTGTTCTCTCGCTCTCGTGCTCTCTTTTTCTTTTTGCGCCTTTGCGCTCTCTTGCGCAACTTTCGAAACCACCGGCCCTTCTTAACCAGCCCTCCATTCCACCGAGACCGTCTCCAATTCTAATCCGAATCACTGCTGTCGCCGAGGTCACTCCCGAAGCCTGACCCAGAGTCCGAGTTGTCCTCTCCAATGGTTCCCAAAGGCCCATTCGTAACAGGCGATGATGAAGAAGAAGACAAGGCTTTGGCCTTGAGTGCTACTTCGTACTTGGCAGCCATGATCCGGTGCTGCAAGTCTTCTTCCTCTTTGCCCACTGCCTCTTTCTGCAGCCGCCGCTCAGCCGCCAAGTCGTCTTCTTGCAGGCGTTCGGACGCTGCCAGCTCCTCGTACGACAACACGTGGGGCTTGCCATGAGGAGTGATGCGCATGTACTGGTCCGAAGCTTTCGCGTGACGCTGGGATTGACCGCCGCCACCGATGGACGTGGTGGTAGACGGCGCCACTTGCGACCCGTAGCGGAACACCAGCACCTTGTACTTGTCGAACGGCAGAGCATACGGCACGCTGAAACTGAGCTTACCCACCCGAGTCTCCGGGTTGTAGTGGGTCAGGGCCGAGGCCACGTCAACAGGGTGCTGGCTGTTGTAGCTCGAGAACGCGTCGCGAGGCGCCATCCGAAGCAAACTGATGCGGAAAGTGCCATGGACTGCGTCATGCTTCGCTTGGGCTAGCACCTGAGCCGCGCGAGCAGCGGTGCATTCCGTACCCAGTTTCACATCACCCACGCTCACGAGCACGTCCATAGGCTGCACTCCTTGCGCTATGAGCTCTGGAGAAGTCACGGCTTGCACCACTGGGCGTCCTAATATAGTTGCCAAATTCAGCCCCACTTTCGGCCCAAACGGCACCATAACTTGCTTCAAATGGTGTTCCGGGTACAGCATCATCCCACTGTCAATGCGCCGCCGGCTCCCTTTCAGTGCCCCTAACAAACTCTTGCTGGCCGGAGTGAAGCTTAGCTTGAGTGGCCGCGGCAACGACTGCAGCATGAGCGCTAGCTCTGCCACGGGCACCCCTAAACGGCTCAAGTCAGCGCCGTTGACCGCAGTCACCACGTCACCGACCATAGGGGCTCGGAACACGGCTGCGGTGCGCGTGACAATGGGGACCCCTGAGGACACGTTCAAGGTGATCCCGAGCTGCTGCGACATAAACAAAACACTGTAACTGCTGCTGGTGCTGCTACTCGGGCTGGCTACGCTACTTCCACCGGCAACCGTGAGATCCTCCGCATCGTCACCACCTCCGCTGCTGTTTCCGTGGTTCATGCGCAGGGTGAGAGGCCGCCCCGACTCCGCGATCGACCGCTGGACCACGGAAAGAGGGTCAATCTTGCGCGCGCTCCCGAGCCCTGCGTGCACGGCTTGACGCGTGGCATTCTCCATGAGCACGAGCAGAGACACGCCATTCACGTGCGTCACTTTGTCCCCTACATGTGGCAACCCGATGGGATGCGTCGCCACCACCCTCACCACTGAGCGCGCCTCGCCAAACGCAGCCAAGCTGATGCCCAAGTCACTCTCCGTGAAGACCGCGTCGTACGAGGAAGGATCGCCCTCTACTGACTTGACGTCGCAAGTGTGTGGCGGCTTCGCAAACGTAAAGGTCACTGGCGGTGCCTCCACCAGAGCCAGCAAATCAAGCGCGTAGGTTAAAGGCTGGTGGTCAGCGCGCTCGGCGTGCACTAATGTAGTACCGTTGATGTGCGTCAGCAAGTGGCCCCGCTTCATGTGTTTGGACCCGGGAAAGGCCCGCGAAACCACGGGAGGGCCGCGCGGGTCTGCGTTTTCCATCACTTTGAGGTGCGTTTCTTCGGTGTAGAAGGTCACCGCATAGGAGCCGGACGGTGGTCGTGTTGGCACACCAGGAGCAGCCGCTGTGCCCTCTCCTTCGTCTTCTGTTTTTTTCTCCTCTTCTTCCATGGACCAAGAAGACGACGAGGTGGGGTCCTCAGTAGCGTCGACTTCCAACGGAGGCACGCCGTTTTCGCCCCAGGGTTGCTCCGGGTCCCACACGGGTTCCTTCAAATCCTTGGGCAGAAACGAACAAGTGCCGACTTTCGGGAAGTTCACCCGCACGAAGCCTTTTTCTAGGAAGCCCACCACCACACCCACGGTGCCGCGAGGAATGTCGTCGTCCTGAGAGCGCCAGCCCACGAGGTCACCCTTTCGGAAGAACTCTTTCTCGTCGTTCACTTCGTTGTGGCCTGGCGGAAGATCGTCCCTGTAGTCGCAAGGCAGTTCATAGTCGCCGTTGACTGTGCCTGATATGAGGCCCTTCTTCCCTTTCACTCGACCATTGCCGTCGTCATCCAGATCGGACAGTTCAGAGCTAATGCTGTCATCGTCCTCCGACAAGGAAGCTTCGTTGTCCGACTCATCTTCAATGAACCCAGGAATCTCGAGGAAGTTGGGAGGGCGGAAGGTCACAACGAGAGGCACAGATTCACTTGCGCGGCCTTCTTGAATCAACCGCACCGTGCGGTCGAAGGCGGTGTAATCTTTGCGCATCGCCCCCGTCAGTACCACGTCTTCCACGTCTACATGTAGCTCCTTGGCCAGGCTCGCACGCGCCGCCCATTCCTCCGCGTCGGTCGGGTTCGCGCCGACTTCCACTCCATTCACCGCCACAATCGCGTCCCCGATGAGAGGGCGCTGCCGGAGCGCGCCCTTGCCGTCGAGTTTCGACACCAGCGGCCAACGCCACTTCTTGTTGGTTTCTTTCACCAAAAACCCGAGGGGAGTCGAAGGATCCACACTGAGAGGAGGAAAGGACACGTCGTAGGTAATGCCGTCCTCATGCATCGTCACGTGACGGGCAGGCGCGTTGTTGGCGCTGGCAGCAGCAGCGGCGTCCTTGCCATTCTTACGCGGCATCTCTTCCTTGGCTTCCAGGTTTTTGCCAGCTTGTTGCACGAAGTTCGACAGGCCCGCGGCGGCTTTGCTGCTTTGCTGCGAAGCAGTGGCCATCGCGCCAAAGCCAAACATTGAGGCGGCTGCGCCCAGCATACCTGCGGGCGAAGCTGCGCTGCTGCCGTGAGTGGTGGACACAGCGGAATCGGTCTTGTGCGCGAGCTCTGAATCCAATACCCCACCGAGCGCCGTCACGCTATGGTCCCCGGCGGCGTTCAACAAGGCCGATCGGAGAAGGGCGCGCTTGATCTCCAAGTACAAGTCCAAGAACTCATCCAAGTCACACGTGCCACTCAAGTCAGCATCCACTACATCGAACAAATCGTCCAAAGTGCTGTCCTTCAGCCCTCCGAGCAAAGAAGCGTCGCCAACAATGACGTCGCCGTTCACCATGATGCTCGGGGGGTGGTTTTGCACGACCTGACGCACCAATTTCCGGAACACTTTTCGGGAAATGCCCGTAGACTTCTCCCTTGCGCTGCTCTGCACGCAGGCTTGGAATGCGGCGGTCAACACCGTCGTTTCGTCGTGCCCTAACTCGAGCGTTGCTTCTAAGGTGTCTGCGGCCTTTTTGGCTGCTGCCAGAGCGCGAGCGTCCGACGCTGCTCTTTCGGCTGCAGCCGCAGCCGCCACGGCAGTTGGATCTTTCGAAACCGTGGCAAAAGTGATGGCGGTGGTGTCCGAACCCTCTTCCGCGTCAAAGTCGGCAACCTCGACTTGATCAAGTACGCTGTCTAGCGAAGTGCCTGTGTTTGACTTGAGGTACGGGTTTACCTCTCCTTCCAAATCAAACTCCGAGGTGTCCGCGTAGTACTTCGAAGGCAGAGTGTTTTCCGCTTCAACTTTGCGTGCTCGCAGAGGGCTGAAACTACGAGCACCTGGCTTATTCGGTGCAGTCTGACCCACAGCCTTGCGAACCGCTACCTTCTTGTACAAGTCGCTCGCGGTGGCCTTGGGTTTCGGCGGCGGTGGCAGTGGAGCATCATCGGATCGATTGTTCTCAGACGAGACTACGGTCGCTTCGAGGACTGTTGGCGACGAAGATGACGATGACTCAACGTCATTTTCCAGAGCCGCTGCAGTCGCTGCACGGTCGTACCATTCTGCCGCCGTAGCGAGGCTCTTGGGAACGCCTTCCCCGTTCCAATAAGCCAGAGCTAGGCGAGTTGCGGCCTCGGAATGCCCTCCGTCGCTCTCGTCGGAAGGTGTTGCAGCTTTTCGGAACCATTCCGCCGCTGCTGTTTTGTCCACGGTTAAGATCGCGCGGCTAGCGGGGCCGCCGGGACCCTTGCCGTCGGCTCCGTCGGCCAATAAAAGGCCGAGCTCAAACATGGCTTGCTTGTGGTGGCTCACTGCAGCTGCTTCCAACAAACGCACCGCTGAGTCAGCATCGCGCTGAAGGCCCGGAGGTAAGCCATCCCAAGTTAATTTCGCTGCAGAAGAAGAAGTGCGTGTGTCCTCTGCATTGGCTCTCGCGACGCGGCGCGTCACGACCGCCAAGTGCCGCGCGGCTGCTTCGTACATGTGCACCACTTCTTGCGACTCGTCCACCTGCTTGGCTGCTTCCTCCACCTCGCTTGGCGGCACGTAGTCCGGAAAGCAGAGCACACATCGCTTGTGAGGTCGCACGTGGCGCCTGGCCAGATCAGCGAGGCAGTCTCCGCAGTGCAGGTGACTGCAGCCCGGAGTAGGCTCCGGATAAGATGGAGGCGATGCCAGGCACACGCCGCAGACCACTGCACCATCTCCCGCCTGAGCCCATCCCTGTGCCGCTTCCCGCGTCGCTGCGTCGGGCGCCTTGTACGACACCGCTGCAGCTCGTTGCTTCGCGGCCTGCGAGGCTTTGGTAGCGGCTGAAAGAGTAGTGGCGTCCACCGTACCTGCAGCACTGGTGCCTAGTAGGCCACTACTGCTGTCACCGTTAGTATTAGTCGGCGCAGCAAACGACAGGACGAGCGGCCGCTTTGTGTTCGCAGCCAGTAATTCCAGAGCTTTCGCGCGAGCTTCCTTGGCGTTCAAACGAGGGCTTATCACGTCTTCCCCCACTTGAACCAGTCGATCGCCTGCCAATGGCAAGAGGGAGGTGACGTTCGAGCCCACTTTCGCTACTACAGCCCCCCCCGTCTTGTCCCCATGGTCAACTCCATTGTGCCCTTCCATTGCTAAGGTTAAGCCCAATTCTGCTAAAGCATCCAAAGCAATCTCCTCGGAAGTCTGAGAGGGTGCGCTGGCCACCGAGAGCAAATTGCGGAATGAGGCTGAGCGACTGGGCGGTTTCTTCTTCGAAAAAGTGCGAGGCATAACTCCCTGCCGGCCATAGTCCGTGTCGTTGTCATTTTGAGCAGCTTCGAGAGTGCGTTGAGCTTGGCCACGAGCCCGGGCTGCAGCCAACTCCGCGAAGGGCAACTTGGGAAAGGTGAGCATGTAGAAAGACGGTGGGGCGAAATCGAGGGCAACCGGACGAGGCGAGTCACGAATGAGTTCGATCGCCAGGTCATAGGGGTTGCGCCCGGGCACCAGCACCGGTTGTCCATTCACTGCCAAAAGCGCATGCCCTGACTGAGGTAACCGCCAGGACTCAGCCAGAACTTCGGCAGATTTCTCAGTAGAGGTTGCGACCACCGCATACCTGGATGGTTTCCCCTGTGGAAACACGTCACTCGGAGACTTCGACAGCTTCGAAGTGGACTCCACTACAGGGTGGGCCCGGCGGTTGCCAACTAAAGGCTCCGCGAGGGTGATGCCGAGGGATTGCTTCGAGAAACACACCGTGTAGGCACGCCCGCCACCAGGATAAGAGCGAGGCTGCGCGGCTAGCGTACCTGCCGCCACCACCACTGTGCCCTGGGGAAAGGCCACGCGCACCCGAGTGGTGGCATCCGTAGGGCCTACATGTAGCTTGGGCCCCCCACCCCACCCGTCTTCATCGACGTCCTCCAAACCGGTGCCGTCGTCAGGCGCCAACAAAGCAAGCACGGTGCCCACTGACCCTCGGAGTACTTCTAGAGCAGCAGCAACAGTACTAGCGCCCTCATCGGCAAGACGCGGCGCATAGACTCCTTCTACCACAAGGCGCACGCTCTGGCCGACCTCCAGCATCGCGTCGTGCGCTAATTGCTGCGCATGCCTAGCGTTGGCTTCGGCCATGATCTCAGTCTCGGTCTTGGGGATTGGCGAGTCAAATAAGCTCAAAGTTGACGCTTGGTAGCGCTTCTTGTCCTTGCGCGAGGTCATGGCCTGCACCATATCTTCCTCCGGTGGAATCGGCGGTGGCGGCTCTTTGTACCGCTCAGACTCCAGAGTCTGTGGATCAGCGCCCTGGAACAAGCAACGCACGGGCCTGGGCGCTGCTTTGAGTAAGGAGATGGCTTCGGCGAGCTTGTCGAGTGGGTGGCTGAGGGCAATGCCGTTCACGGCAAGCAAACGATCGCCTACATGTGGGAACGGCAAAGGGCAGTTGGCCGTGTCCCAGACCGTAGGCAAACACCCGCGCTGCGCATCCGGCTCAATCTGCACCCCCAAGCTCTGCTCCTGGAAGGTCACGGTGTACGGGGCCGGGCTCACAGCAGCTTGAAATTGGAGGGTCAGTGGGCGCTTCGGGCGGTTCTGAATGGTGCTGATCGCCAACGAGAACGGGTCCGAGGAATCCAACAGGGAGACTCCTCCCACTGCAATCAACTGATCTCCCGCGTCTAATTGAACACCGTTGCCATTCGCCACCACAGCCACGCCCAAGATCGGCAAATGCCCTACGGACTCCCCACCTACCAGGTCAATGCCGAGCTTGGGCTGAGAAAAGAGCGCTTCTTTCACGAATGCGTCAACGTCCGTGACTTCCGACGCTGGGGCTCCTCCGTGCATGCCGTTGCTGAGGGAAGCTTTCCTCCTCGCGGGCGGTTTAGGCGGCTTGCCTCGTCCAAGCAGATTGCTTTTCGCTGCATTCAACCGAGACACTAAGCGGCTGCTGTGGCTAGCGCTTCCTTCGTCTTCAATTGCATCTTCACTCTCGTCGTCAGGGCGCTCTAAAGAGGCGTCTTCGATCGTAGAGGCCGGCGCCCCGAACCACCCTGTACTGAGACCCACCGCTGAGGCAGCACCGCCTAGCACCGCGACAGGACCCGCAAGAGAGGACACGGAGGTCTCGTTTGTGGCCTTTGAGTCCGTGGGCAGGCGCTTGTTTTGCGGGTTCCTTCTTCCTACAGGCTTGGGCTGAGGTTTCCTTGGAGATGTGAAATGAGAAGGAGATGAAGCGGCATTCTCGATGTCGTCTTCGCCTGCGAAGGTCGCCTCCATGGATGTGTTACCGTCGACACCACCTTTGGACATCACCACAACTCCATTCTCGCTGTCTTGCACATCTGCGCGCGCCTTCCTCGGTTGAGGCACCTTCTTGTTTTGGAGGCGGTTCTGGAGTCGGCCTACAACGGGTAGAGCACTTGAAGACGACGAAGAAGAAGCGGACGAAGGTTCCTTCAATTCGGTCAAGTTCATGTTCCGGAGCGACACTTGGCCATCGAGAATGAAGTGTACGCGGTCCATCTGAGCCTCGGTCAAGTGCTCATCAGTGCTCAAGAGCTGCAGTAGCTCCGTTTCCTCGGCTTTCAGCAACTGCATCGCATCTCTTGGGGTCATGTCAGACTCGAGCGTCAGAACCAAAGGCGTCGCTTTGGCGTTCATCTTCTTGATCTTCTCCCGCGCCTTAAGCTTCTGTTGCCGTAGCAGCTCATCAGCAGCGACCGCATGCGGTGGCGATTCTTGCCGCTGCTCTTCTTTGGTTTCTTCTTCGCCCATCCTAGACGAGGACGCAAACTTGGAAGACTTCAAGTGATGACGCTGGTCTTCTTCATCACTCAAGCCAAGCTCCCCTTCTTGTTGAGCAAGGGCAGTGGCCACGTTCGCATCACAGATACTCCTCACGGTCTCTTCGAAAGCCAAAAATTCTGCGCACAAATCGCTGTCAATGTCGGCCCTTGCCTGATGCACCAGTGATGGCTCTAATGGCTTTCCATTTACGCCTACTACTCGATCGCCTACTGAGGCTTTCGCCAGATGCGCATAACCCTCACCTACACTCACAAACTCGACCGTTGGCTGATTCGCGCCCGTGTTTTGCCTCTTGTCTGGGAGTGAAGACACGGTCAAGCCTGCGACGTTCAAATTGTAGCGATGGGACTGCACGTTGGGCAAAAATGTCTCCTGGGGGGTGCCAATGTCGAGGTCATAGAGGGGGCGGGGTGCCGCCACAAAGCCCACTCGCAGAGGTCTTGGGGAATTGATAATGAGCGCAATCGCCTTGTTGTACGCGTCGGAATTGCCAAGCAAGCGCTGACCATTGACTGACTCGATCAAATCCCCGCGCTGCGGCCAGCGAGCATTGCGCTTCGCGTCGGGACCATCGGCGCCCTTAGAAGAGTTTTTCACCATGGGCAGGTCATCCAGAAGGGGCCCACACTTGAGGTCCAAGCCAAGCGACTGCTGCTTGAAGGTCACTTCAAACCGTTCCAGTTCCAGCTTCTTTTCCTTGGCTTTGGCACTGGCGGTGGCTTTGGCCTTGTCTCGTGAATGCTTGCTCTGGCCTTTGTTCTTGTTGTTCTTCTTCGACGAAGACAACGAAGGCAGCGGTTGATCCATCCGAGGCAGGCGCCCTTCTTCTCCCGGGAAGTAGCGAAGCACCAGGGGGCGATTCGTCGAATCGGCGGTCATTTCGTACAGGGTTTGGTAGCCATCTTCCGCTCCGTGCAGCACTGTGAACTCCGAATCGTTGGCTCCTTTCGCCGCAAAGACCTGGTCGCCTACATTCGGGCGCGTGGCAGTTTCTCGCGTGGGGCGTGCGTGCACGGTTACAGGGGGGGTGTCCAGCACCACAGGCAAGCCAGAGACAGGATGCACCCCCACCGTCACGCCAAGCTCTTCTCGCTCGTACGTCAAGTCAAAGCACTCTTTGGTCACGTCCAAGCTCCAGAGCTCGCGCGGGAGGAACCGCAGCGTAATTGGCCTTTCCCCCTGTAAAATCAGCTTGGTGACGTAAGCCACGCTCTTGCCTCGCACCGACTCGTTGGCAACCGACACAATCAAATCGCCGCGCCTCGGGAAGTCTTTGCCGGCCGCCACTGGCCCCACAACTGGCAGGCCATTGGACACCTGCAAAGCATCGGAGGTGACTCGGAAGCCCAGCGATTTACGCAAGAACCGCACGGAAAATTCTTCGGGCCTGGCCGGGTCCCAGGTAGGCCTCCCCGAGGCAAAGGCGACTTTTTCGTTTACGTGCTGTTCCCTCAACTCTTCCACCCCTACGCGCATGCCCACTTGCCGGTGCCACTCTTGGGTAGGCCTCGACGCGGGCTTGATGCGAATGTACCGCGCTTCGAACGGGTCGTTGTGGCCGGTCTGCCCGAGCCGCGGCGGCGGCAAGTAAATTCGCGTCACCATTTCGGGGTCCCGCACTCCGTCGATGAGCTGGGTCACGTGCCACCGCACTTTGTCCCGCGAAAACTCCGCCGTGTAGCGCGTCACCCAGCTAGGATTGGCGTAGGCAGGCTTCACGATCGCCTGCTCGTCCACGGGACCCGCTACTAGCACCTGAGACAACGCTGAAGTTGCAGCCTTTCCACCACCATCGCCACCACCGCTATCGTCGACCTCCTTGGCATGGTCGCTCGGGCGGCGCGTTCTCTTCAAACCCAGGTTCTCGAGCCCTGCCTCGTCGTGCAACGGATCAATGTCCAGCGCGTCCTCTTCCAGCGCTTCCAACCGCCGCAGCTCCTCTGAGGCCATCGCCAAGCCCGTCTGGGCCTCGGAGCTGTACGGGTTCAGTTGCGTGGCCACCCGGAACCGTTTGATGACGTCAGCAAGATCCCGGCGCATCAGGCCGGCGTGCGCACCGATAATCGCCAGACGCCGCGCACGCTCTTCGGTGGTCGAAAAGTTGTCGACGTGCTTGAGGTCTACGGTGTTTTGCGCGTCCTTGACACTTTGGTCCAGCAGCCAGAAAGAGTCTTGCCTTCCAAACGACTCTCGCGACATGCCGCGCAGGCCTCGTTCTTCCACTGTGTCACTCACATTGATCGCGACATTGTTGTTGCCCGAGTTCTTAGGCCCAGTGCTGCTGCTGCCACTGTTAGCCATGTGCCCAGCCTTGCGCTGCGTACGCGCTGCCTCGACCCCTAACGCATCTTCCACGATGTGCAGGCGAAGATACGGGTCTTTTCCCTCTTGTGCAAGGCGGTGCAACTTCCGCAGCGGCATGCCCTTCATGTTGTCGAGCCTCAACGAGGTCAATCCAGCGTGTTCCTTGTACAGCGCCCACGACGCCAGGGCATGCTGGGCAGTGCAGACCATGCGCAGTTGCTCGTCGCGGGCCATGCGGGCCGGGTCCCCTACTAAGAGGGGGTCCATGACCGCGGCCACGGCTTCGGGCGAAGTGCCCTGGGTGGTTTTGAAGTCTTGCAACACCTGCGACACTGCGGCCATGCCCGTCTTGTCCTTGCCCTTGAACCCGCCTAAACCACCACCTCCACTGCGGTTGGCTTGTTGGTGCTCTTTGGTGCGCTGCGCAGTCTGCCACGCGAGTCGTCGCAAACATTCGTCGAATTGCGCTACCGCGTTACTGTGGTTGCCTCGAATGAGATACACTACTCCGAGCGCAAAAGGCACGTAGAGGCCCACTTCGGTGTCCACCTCGTTTTCTTGGAAACTCGCTCGCCGAGACTTGCGATGTCGTGCGCCTGCAGAGGCTCGTTTTTTTGCACTTTGGCCCTGAGGAAGGGCACTGCTCCACGCTGTGCCACCGAAAAAAGAGGTTCGTTTCGCACCTTCGTTGCTGCTGCCGCCGTTGTTGTCTCCAGATTCGAGATCAAAGCCTTGGCGCCCTTTACCTTCACTGTTCGAATTGATAGTTCCTTGGTGCTTGGAGGCCACCATCTCGTGCAGCGCCGCCACTGCTGCGTCGCTCTTGTCACCTGCTTGCACGTAAGCGACCGCAGCGCGCACCGCTAAGCATTCCCTAGCGGCTTGCACCATCGCCTCGCTCAAGGCTACCTGTTTTTGCCCTTGCGCTGCACCACCACTGTGAATGCCTTCGCGCTCGCGTTGCATTGCATTGGACTTTTTCACGAAGCTACTCCCTCGCCGAGTGCCTTTGGATGCAAACGGGGCTGCGGAGCCGTCTTCGTAGTTGTTGGCGTAGAGACCCCGTAAACCGTCGCTTTCAACCTCCAAGGACTCCTTCTTCGCCTTAGTTGGATCGGCCAATGTCTTCTTGATGGCTTCTTGCTTTGCCGCGGCCTCTTCGCTTGCGTCCTGGTCCTTGGTAGTCCAAAATTGGTCTAATGCTTGGTCCCCATTCACACTTGCGAGCATTTCGCGCGCTTTCTTCAACTGACGTTCAAACGCAGTAGCGGCGCGGTCAATGATCATGACGGCTTCTGACGGAAACGCAGGCTTTGGTTTTGGGACTGGCCTCAGGGCAAAGGTGGACGCACCTTGCACCGACAATGCAGCCACTCGTGTCACCCTTCCCAGGTCGACCAGAAGCACGGGCTCGGCCGCACTCGCCGCATTCACCTGGCAGTGCCAGCCTTCGCTCTTGGCGCCGTAGAGCACCGCCTGTTTCGCGGACGGGGCGTTCATATTGGATGTCAGCGCGCGGCTGTAGCGGCCGACACCTAGCGGGATGGGCTGCGCAGGCACCACCGGATGCATGCGCGGGCGCTGGGCTGAGAGCTCGCTTTCTCGCAGCAGCCGGACCGTCCACCCGTCGGTGCCGATCTTCGGGTCGGTCTGTTCGGTGTAGCAATTGTTGAGCTCCACGCTTACTTCGACAATCGCGCCGTGCTCCACGGCCAAAGTATCTTCGAAGGCTAGGCCGTTGTTGGCAGCCTCTAGACGGTCCGCAAAAGAGGTCGGAGGGCGCACCACTCCCAGTGTAGAAGAGTGCTGCATGGAAGGCTCCGTCGACAACAAGCTACGAATGCGCTGCAAGGTGTCTACGTTGCTCATTTGTTGGCCCAAATCAAACAAACAGTCCAGCATTTTCGCCTTGACATCACGGTCACTGCCTCCGCCACCGACCGCCGCCCCCGTAAACCAGGTGCTCAAATCGCTTTCGACCAGCGGACCAACCAACGCGCTCCACGGTGCTTCGTAGTACTCGCTGAACGCCTCTGACGTGTCACAGTGCAGTGCCTTGCGAACCGCCCTCGGAAATCCTTCGAGGTGGCGCTGAAAGTACAGGCGGGCGCGCACCCAGTGCTGGCGCTTCAGCTTAGCCGACCCGTGCCGCGTGAGCCATTCCGCAGACCTTCCCTGTAGCACCACGGCCGGGGGTGGGGTGACCACGTGGTGGGTGATGTACTTGGCCACCTTGTCCGAGAGGCGAACCAGCGCAGTTCGGACGGAAGTGGTGGCCCGCCGCTTGCGATTCTTGCGGCGCTCAGCAGCTCGCCGCGCTTGCTCTCGCTGCGTCATGCTGCCAGCTGCCACCAGCATCTCGTCCTGTGCAGCCTCCACGGACTCGATTTCGGCCTCCGTCATCGCGAGAGCTTCCAATTCGATGTCTGTATTGACAGCATCTCCCGTCTTGTGCACGGCCAGTCGAATGGCACGGGCTTCGGCCGCGGCGCGTTTGGCGTTTTTGTCTACTGCCGAGACTCCCGCGCGCTCGATCATCGCAATCACTTCCGGCTGGCTCATGATGCGCCGGAAGAACTGCCTCGTTTCGTTGAGCACGAAGTGGCGAAACATGTTCCGGCGCATGCGAGTGACGGACTCCAAGAGCTCAACGTTGCTCAACAGCTGCGCAATTTGCTCGTCGGGAAAAGGGCACGGCTGCGTGATGCGCACCGAACTCTCGCTCCCCACTTCCCCCTGTAGCATCGCCTGAATGACCTCCCGCACGAACGCGGTAATCCCCTTCATGCTGTCTTCTTCTGCCAGTTGAGTCTTGGAAAGGGTGGCGAGGCCCAAGACAGCTTTGGTGTAATCCCTGGTGCGGCGCTGCTCGACTAAACTTTCCGACACTTCGAGATAGACCACCACAACACCATACGCCAGGGTTAAGAACACTAGGCCAAAGCCGAGTATTTGGAGCGCAAGGGCGACGAGCGGTTCGTCCAATTGCCCAATGCTGCCCACCATCGACACGAAGCTCAGGACAATGATAGAAGTAATACTAATGCTCTCCAGCGTGTTGGCGCGCGCACTCCGGTACGGCGAATTGAGATTCTGGTAAATGAGTGCGATCAAATTGGTGCAAATCAGCAGACCCGTTTGAAAGACGCCGTTCGTAGTGACAACAGAAAAGACTACAGACATGCCAAGGCGCATGAGCACAAAGGCTTCGTGGCCCGCGTTGCGAGTGGTCTTGTTGGTGGTGAGAAGGGCGAAGACCCCTTGCGTGGACGCCATCCCGCCAGCGTGCACCATCGCCACTCCGTAAAAATTCGTGCACGCGTACATGACACTACCAATGAGCATCAAGATCACGAACTGAGATTCGTACGTATTGGCCACGCAAGAACCACCGTTCACAGTGCCCAGGGCACACGCCACATTTTTGACGACGTACATGGTTCCAGCAGGGAGGGCGAAGGTGACAATAGCAATGATGCGCTGACGGAAACGAAGCCAGCGCGCTAAAGGCCCGTGAAAAAACAGTTCACAAAAGAGCACGAAAACCACTGCCCAGCTTCCAAGAGAGTCCATGCTGAACCATTCAATGCCAAAGAAGCCGTCGATCACTCCTTCCCATGCCACCGTCATGTCGGGTGCCATCGGGCAACCATTTGCCGCGGTCACCGAGAACAGGGGGTAAAAGAAAAATGGCATCACGTAATTGGCGTACTTAAACACGCCAAAAAAGTTGATGGGGTACACGGAATCATCGATGCCCTCCAAGACACCGTTCCTCTGTGTGTAATAGAACTTGAAACTGCCTTGCCAGGCAATCTCGTAATGCGACAACACATAGACCATTTGCACGTAACGCATGAAAATGCTCATGGTGGCGTAGCGCGCAAAAGTGTCATGTCCGAGAGTGAGCGCGAGGAGCGCTGCGCTGAAAAGGAAGAATTGAGCTGGCAAGAGCCACGGCAAGAGGTCCACAGGTGGGCATTCGGCGCAGTAGTGGCTGAGCCGAAAGAACCCTTCTTCGCATTTGCTGCAAGCTTCTCCTTCGTAGCCTACCTGACAGGCGTTGTCGGGCCCACCCAAACAGGCAGTTGGTGGCGAGCACAACACCAGGTCGGCCGTGCCTGGCACGCGGTAATAGCCCTGTACTGGATAAGGCAATTCTCGTGCTCCCGGGCAGACGGCATTGTCCACACATGCGTCACAGACGACACCGCCTTTCCCCTCGAGGTTGAAGAAACCTTCCGAGCAAACGCACTGGGTCTTGGTTGTGGTGCCGGTTTGGTTGGTACCCGTGTTGTCAGGGCAGTTGTCACAATCCGTGGAACCTTCGGACTCCTGGAAGGTGCGCCGCGGGCAAGCAACGCAGGTCGTGCCTTCGCTCTCAGCTTTACCGGCAGGGCACTGGCGGCACGCAATTGACGCGGAACTGGCGTATTCACCTGGGTAGCACCCATACGAGGTCACCGTGAGGCCATAAGCTTCTTTGAAAGGGGATCCGTCAGGAGGGTCTGTAGCGCGTTCGTTGCCACTAAATCCGTTAGTGCTGTACGACACACGAATTGAACCCGCTTGCGTCACCGGCAAAGCACACGCAAACTCCACGGACTCGTAAAACTGGGACCCTGAAATGTACTTGAATCCTGGCCCACTTTCGAAGGCATCAGAGGTGTACACTAAATCAGCATCGCTCAGGATGCACCGATCTTCCTCCACACAGTTCTCCCATCGATCGTCGTCTTCTTCGGTGCCAGTGGCATCCAATAAGAAAATGCACACCGTGGTGCTACTGCTCAAGTACACGTCAGTAGCGTTGATGTATATGTACAGGGGTACTTCTTTCCCTAACTCCCGATCGAAGACCCGGCCCGATTGCGGCATCAAGGACGTGTACTTGTACTCGGGGCCCATCAGTTCGGCTGTCGCATGGGGCACTGTGGTGGGATACTCGTCTAACATGTAAAAAGAATTCATCAACGGCTGGAGGTAGTAGGTCAAGTACGAGACGTACGAGATCGAGCTGAAGGTGATGCCATTGAACGACACCTGGCAGTAAACCGTCAAATAACCTCCGCTATTCACGTACTCTCCGCCCATGGGCGGCGAATACGTGTAAATCTCCGTGCAATCCGTCACGCCTTCGGTAGTGATGCAGTTCCCTACCGTACCGTACGAGGTAAGCCAAACGCTGGTTCCCAGCACTCTCCACCTGATTTCAACCAATTTCGTCTTCGTGTTGGGCGTAAAGAAGCCACTGCCGCTGATGGTCACCTCGGTGCCGCCGCTAATGCTAGAGAGCGCAGGCTCTAGACTGCCTACTTTGATGGCCTGGGTGTTGTAGATCACGAAGGATTGGCTTGACGCAATGAAGCTTTCGTTCATGCCACTCGACGACATCGCAGCACCTGCTTCTTCGGCCACAACGAGCCCAGTCACACCAAGAGTGGAAAACGTGGGAGCACTCTGCAAGTCGGTCAGCAATTCCGTCGCCGAGTCTTCCAAATCCGTGTGCAACGTGGCTCCCAACTGGTAGTCGACCTCCAAGTCATCGCTGCTAACGGCTTTTAGCTCTACTATCAAGGATGTGGAAGTCGCTAAGCTGCGATAGCCTGCAACACCTCGCTTCTTAGCACCAGAAGGGCCGCTGTGCTCACTGAGCATGCGTCGCCGTCGCTTACCTGTGGCCACCGAATTGTAATTGGCCTGGGCACTGGTACCTGCGCCACTGATGATGATGTTCTTCGCAGTAATCTGGGATCGAGCCGCGCTTAAGACTGCTACAACGGCATCTTTGAGGTCTTCAGAGGCGCCTGCAGTCGACATCAGAATGCCTCCATCTGCAGCAGTCGTTAAACTCAATTCTAAAAACATCAAAGTTCCTGCCACCGTGACGGCAACGTCGTCTCCTAAGTACGCTTGCGGCTGCTTATTGACCGTTAAGTCGACCTCCAAAGCAGCCTTGGTTGATTTTACACCCGATGGAAATGCTCCAAATACAGTGTGCCTAAAAGCCACGGTGCTGTCTGCCTCAAGCATCAAAAACGGCACAAACGCGTACTGGTAAGGCGCTGCATTGAGGCCCATTTGCAGAGTAGTACGGTACGCGCCCGACGTAGATCGCAGCAGCAGATTTGCTTCCTCTTCTCCGTCGTCGTTTTCATTCTCATACCACGGCCGGGCGGTGTAACTCACATCGATCATCAGATTCGAGGCACCATCGTAAGTACACGGTACATCAAGTGGAAGCCGGAACCACTGCCCATCATTCTCAGCCAAAGCAGCATCGGCCACGAGCTCACCTGCTGACAGAGCATCTGGCCCAAAGACCAGTTCCGACCGATCGTCTATACGGAGCGCACAGTCGTACGAGGTTCGGCAACCCGAGTCGACAATTTCAGCAGTGGTCTCATCATCCAACAAAGCCATTCGGACCCGAACATTCAAAAGATTGGTTCGTAAGGTGCCACTGATTTTGAAGTACATCGCCCCAATGGCTACGCCTTTGCTGAAGGATTCGCCAGCGAGTTCAGAGGCATAATACACACTCTGCATTCGCGTAGTTGTGTTCAGCAAAGCAATGGCCTGATACTCCGAATTATCGGACACGGGATACTCGTCGCTGTTGCGAGGGTAATAGCCGTAATTTTTGTTGATTTCAGAGGTCAGCAAACCCGAACGACCCGGGGTCAAGTACTCGACGCCGCGGTGAGTCAACTTCAACACGGGGCTCATGTCATCGGCTAAATCTGAGCCCGTAAACGTTATGTCTGTGCCGCTGTCCGAGGAACGCTTAATAGCAGCTGCGCCAGTTGGATCCATGGCTTCAATGAGCGTAGATGCGTCGTAGAACGAAAATGTGAGACCGCTGTCCACTTCGTTCCGCACGACTTTGCTGCTGACGCCACTGCTTTCGTTGGTTGACACACCCGCGTCAAAGTCCATGGCCAATTTGATGCCAGCCGTGTTGCCGGGAATGAAGCGCACTGCCGCATCGCGCGGAGGCAAACAGCGCCCGAATGCGTTGCTCTTTGAGGACGCACGGTAGCACGGGTAACAGCTCCGTGAGCGAATTTCATACGGGCACGCCGTGCAATTGACCACGGAGTCTGTGGGGCAGGCAGTGGCAAGTGCCTCTGGAGTATTCTCGCACGAAAAGTTGGCGGGAAGCACTGTCGTGTAGTCGTTCGCAAACACTCCTTCCGCATGTGGCATGGTGACGTTGAATGGTGAAACCAATTTGCCACGACTGCCCAAGGATACATCGAACTTCAAATTGCTTTCCTCGACTCGGAGTGAAGCTCCAGATTCACCTTCAAAACCGACGCTAG
>Ga0307930_1000587_pt1 | contig 29124 bp, 26 predicted proteins | sample OrgLakmetageno46_FD_203161 | JGI IMG/M metagenome (GOLD analysis project Ga0307930, IMG submission 203161) | Saline water microbial communities from Organic Lake, Antarctica - #46 | ecosystem: Environmental > Aquatic > Non-marine Saline and Alkaline > Saline | place: Antarctica: Organic Lake...
TCAAGGGCCGAACTTAAAGCTGCTTCGGCTGTTCTTAGAAGAGGTTCCTGCACTAGATCAGGACGAAATAGCAGCTGCAGCTGCTGACAGAAGCGTTGATCAAGTTTCTACGCCTACTATGCGTTCCCCTGCATCAACAAACTATGACCACGCACCCAATACTCCGCGCCCAGTGGTGGACGTGCGAACGACGGGAAACAACAGCGCGAGCGATCGGGAAGTCATTCTGTGGAACGAAACGTTTGAGTTTGAACGTGTATTGACGTACCCAAACACAGCCGACAACAATGCGTTTGAGCAGGAGCAGCGGGAACTCGACGAGCGGGATGATTTGAATTTCATCAAGGCCTCTGGATACTTAGGGCAGCCTTTACTGAGCTCGGCTGATGATGCAGCCTTACTGAAAATCTCTTTGGACTTGCTTGACGCTGACGCAACCATACTTTTACGCGTTGTGGGCCCGTCAAGCTCAGAAGACGACGTAGAAGATGGCGGCCGGTGCATTGTTGGGCAGGCTCTTGTTTTGGTGGACCACATAAGAAAAATTGCGGTGCCAGAAGGTAAGGCTTTGATTGCAGCTACACACTCTTTACACTCAAAAACTGCTGGAAAGAACGCTGGAGTCATCCGGGTTGGTCTTCGTTTTCGGCTCCCGCACGCCTTTGAAACTGGAGCTCACTTTACTGGTAAACATGGGCGCTATTCAGCCTACAAAACAGAGGTGTTAACCGACACCCTCTTCGACAAATACGACGTGAGTGGAGATGGCTACCTCACTCGTCCTGAATTTTTGTCCTTCGTGCGCGAGCTTCATGCTGTGGGTGGAAACATACGGCAGCTAGAGGAAGCAGACGATGGAAGCCGCTGCCTTGGGACGTGCATTCCTTTGCCTTCCATGGACCTTGTTAGTTTTGTGAAGCACAACCATACGTTGCTCGTGGTGTGCTTTGATCGGCCGGACAACATGAGAAAACACGTTACCTCGTCACTGTGGGGACGCCTTGGGTTTGTCGCGATGAGCCTGATCTTTTCGCTCTCTGTGAATTGCCTCGTCACCGTGTACATGGCTAGTTTCACTCGGTTCTACCAGGTGATCACCATCACTATTGTGGACAATATTGGAAAGAGTCTCTTGAATGGAGTCTTTATCGTACTGCACTTGCGATGTTGGAGCCGTGCCTTTCGTCGGTGCTGCGGAGAAGAGACCTTCCAGCCCATTTACACGGAGGAATCTTTAACGCCGGGTTTGGCTTGGGGATGCTGCGAAATTCTCCTGCTTTTGGTCTTCATCATCTTTCTCGGGTTCTTCAGCACGTGGCTTTTGCTTGCCATGACTTCAGCTCAACTCATCAGCGCGACCTCGTCCTTCCTGCCCATCTGGACCTTCGCGCGCGTGACTGAAATATTCTATTGGGGCACCGCATGGGCCTTTTTAGTGCAGTACGGGGCATCGGAATCTGCAAAACGCACGCGAATGCGCCAGCGGGAGCGCGAAAAGAAGCGCGAACGGGAGCGCCAGCGCAGAGCGAGGCTATTGGACCCGCAGCAGCCATGGTGGCGTCGTGGGTGGAATTTAATTTGGCCGCGGAACCGAGAAACACGTCACGAGGAAGTGATTTAGGTCTTTATTACATTTTGGATGCTTTAGGTCTTTTTGCGAGATCCAGGTCTAATGTATCGGCGTTTTTGGCCAATGGGTTCATGAGTTATGTGCGTACAAATGAACGTATTTGGAGGCTTGGAGTTGGAGTTAAGAAAGGACTCTCGTTGAATGGAAATTCTGCCTATCTCCTATTCCTATCTGCCATCTGCTATTCTGAGGATGCGCTTGATTCCGCTTGCACAAATCGCCTGTAAACTGTAAACTGTAAATGATGGGCTTGCGGGCTTCTGCACGCAGGATCCGCATTGGCTTCTCAATTCTTTTTTCCTTTATCGACCGCAGATTTCGCCGAGAGAAGTATGCCCCGTTGCTCGTTGAGAACATTTCTATTCTCTGTCTACTATTCTCGTCGACGGAGGAACATGTTATATGTCCTTTTTCATGGTGACGTCGAATGACTGCTATGTACTTGTTTATGGGAGAGTATTAACTAGACAAGACTAGTCTGGAAAGATACCCGCAGTGATCAATCACTGGACAAGGATCTGTAGCCCAAGCCAGTCACCAAATGCCACAGTTTAGACCTCATGGGCATACAACTAGCCAAAACGTAGCAACAAAGTATGAAAGTCAGACAATTCAATTAACATCATTTAATCTGATGCGCAAGTTTAGGGCGCCATCTGAGATATAAGGCTGAAGCTCAGCCAGTGATCTTACGTAGTCCACATCTGGAAACAGATCAATTTTCTCCCGCCCGCTTTTACGTCGGCAATGAAATCCGGAGCATTTAGTTGATCCATTTATTGAATATGTATACTTGACACATACTGTCGCAGGAACTGGACCATACGGCACACTTTTGATGAAGCCCACAATTTTGCCACGTTTCACTTCGAGAAACGCAGACCAGAAGTATCCGTTCCAGTAGAATGGGCGTTCTGTACTTGAGTCACTGGTATTGATAGGAGCCTCATCCTTGATCATTCTATCAAGCGTTGCCTCCAATACGTGCACGTTAAAAGTCGTACGATTAGCCGAGCCACTTGGTCGCTCATCATGACGTTCATCGTCACACCACGCATCTGGGAACTTCAGACACTCAGGTCCCTCAGCTGCGTCATCCTCATCACTTGAATCCTCCGATTCATCCAATTCGTACCCATTATCCCACAGAGAAGCAAATATATTCGCTTGAGCGGCAAGTCCTTTAAACCACGGCGGTTGTGGAAGCATTGATCGCCTGAATAGTGGTGTCAGGCAGCCCACGCGCAGCTCGCTGCCCAAATCAATTAGCTCAGCATCGCTGCATTGTTGTCCCATCGCACCTTCATGCCATAATGCCAACAGCACGGCCACATCATTATCACAAATCGAACTTATTTCAGGTATAGTGGCCCACATATGCACAGCTTGAAAAGTGAGGGCTCGAAACGACAGCAACAGCTCATCTCCGGTGATGACAGCGTACACGTCGTCAAAATTCTCTCTTTCAGCCTAATTCCACACATGTCTACGACAGCAGCAAAGGCACGTAGATTTTTCACCGACTCTGGAAGTGCTAGAAGATCGTTTACTTCAGGCAACGCGATCCTTGTAGCGCCCATTCCTGCTAATTTTGTTAAGCACAGCTCTATGCACCCACTGGCCTGCCAGCGGTCTGCCCAAACAATCGTCTAAAGTAGACAATAAAAGACAATTTAGGACACTGACATAACAACGACACAAAAGTCATGGTGCTTTCACACCTTGGCTAAAACCTGCACCGGACTGGACTCGATTCCGCTAGCTCGCTGTGCATGGGCAACTTCTGAATCGAGTTGACACGTGAACATAGCTTTGAGAACATTTTGCGCAGCGGCGAAGTCATCTAAATCGCTGCAGACGATCTCTAGCTTCACAACGAGCAAGACAAGTACAATACGTACAGGCAAAGATCGAAAGAAAGCTTGAGTTTGACTGGTGGAAGGTGCGGAAGCAGGAACCCTCTGCAGGAATGCTTAGCTAATGGATCCAAAGGAACCCTACATAAATGTTGCACCACGTCTGCATTTGAGACTTTCAAGAATGATGAAGCACTGCGTAAGAAGAGTAATCTTTAGTTACAAACGCACAAACCTTGCCTGGCCCCTCCTTTCACCAGCGTTGAGACACGGCAGTTTTGAAGAAATGACTATGCATTGACAGCACGAGGGCATGCCCCGGAAGATTATGCAGAACTACCTGTTGCGGCCCCTGTTCATCTTGATGCTGGTCTTCTGCCTCAGAGTCTCCTAGAACGATTCCCGGAAGTAGTGAAAGAACGGTTTATGAAGAACATTATGAATGTAATGCTTGAAATATTGATCAAAATATATCACCGTTGCGCTGCCTCTTTTTAGCGGCATTTCGAGTTTGCTGCTGCTGCAGAGGTGCTGATTCCACTGAGACAGCCTGCTGTGGCTGCTCTAAAACAAACACTAGTTCGACATCAGATAATTCTTCCTCGCCATATGCAAAAGCTGCAGTTTCCCACTGAATGGCTGTGGACATCATGATGAGCGTAGCTATCAAGAAATTTGCCTCGAGTAACGATAACCAATCGAAAGATATCGAAAAAGTCAACTGTTATAAGCTTCGCTAGCTGAATGACTAGCAACTTGGCTAGCTGCCCTACTACAGATGAGATTCTTTCAAGCTACTGTAGCAGACAGACAATTTTAGCAAGCTAACAAGCTAACAGCTTGAATAAGCTGTAGAGATCGATCTGGCTGGAGTAAGATCTGTAGCGTAGCCCGGAAAATCAAAATCCGAAAAGAAAGCGCGCAGCGCGCATCGTGGTGTTCCATCGTTCTTGCATCTCAGTCAGCACATGGTACAGTACTTATACTCTTGTGCTAGCTGCAGTTTAGAGAGTTAGTTACTTAGGTGCTACTGTAGCTCTTGAGAGGTAGCTATCTATCTGTTCTGTAGTAGCACTTTCTGGAGGTGTGATATGATATGCACCTCTAACTCCTGATGACGCACTCGGAAAAAGACAGTGCAGCTAATACGGAGCCTTTAAAGCATTTGTTGCCACCTTACAATATACTGTAGGTTCTTTTCACTAAAATAATTTTCTTGTGCAGCTGTATGTCGAGGCTCGAATTAGCGAAGAAATTATTCAAGGGGCGAGGTGGGAGAAGCAAGCTCACCGCAATTGAAGACGCTCACAAACGAAAAGAATCGGCGAAGAAGGCTCAAGCAAAAGCGGGTGCATTACAAGGTGGTATCAGTCGTGCTAGCTCTCAATGCAATGGTATTAGCGAAGATAGCAGGAATTCAAGATCGAGCTTTGGTATAAGCTCAAGCAGTAGCAGTAGCAGCAGCAGAAGCGGCAACAATTCTAGCAGTAGTACTAGCAGAAGCGTAAGCGCAGGCAGGAACCTAACAGCCGGTAGCAACGATAATGCTGGGCGCAAACGGAGTCGCCCCACCACTATTGTGAGCGAGATGTCACCATGGTCCGATCTTTATGAGCTGATTAATCAAGCTTCTGAAGTGCCTCGTCCATTGAAGAGTGCAGCAGTGAGCGCCGGCTCAAGTATAAGTAATGGGCAGAATATATGGCAACCCTCGCCCGGTGTTATGAATGCACTCAAGCAGCGTGTGCGGTCCGGCGGAGACGACGCAGGGCGCGCTGCAGCCGGCTATTGCTGCCAGCAGCTGAAGGCGAATTCGGCCGAAGTTCGCCTGGGAACTTTGGAAGTGCTCAATTGGCTCTTTTTACGCTCACGTGTGCGTCCAACACTTAGAGTCATGATTTTTCAGAACGCTTTTTATAATAATTACGCCCATTCTAGGTTGTGAGCCTTTCCTCTCACATTATCTGTTGCTCATTACCAGGTGGTTCGAACAATCGTTGTTGGGCGCCTCTCAGAAGTGATATCTTTAGTGACGGGCTCTGCTTTCTCGAGTACTGTGGTTGATGGAGGAGGGTTTGACAGACTTGTAGAAGCAGAAGGAGCAGGCGAAACTCTAGCGCATGCTCAACGGGCGCCTGGGCCGCCTGAGGTTGCTGTTGCCTTGCGGGTGCGGGGTGCAGAATACGTGCGCGGCTGGGCATTGGACCGTAGGTTTAGCGATCTGTACCCGGAACTCCGAGTAGCCTTGCGCTATTTGGAAGAGGCACATCGTGTGCCTGCACCCAACTCTGCTAACACAACTGCTGCTGCCGCTGCTACTCGCTCTGCAAACGGTCAAATCGCAGGACCCGCTGCGGGCTTGTCGTTGCATCGTATAGCATCCCCGCCACCATTGGCCTCGACAGTGGTTGGTATGACTAGGCGCAGTAATGGGCCTGGTCGTGAAGGAGCAACTAACCATGCACATGTAGGCTCTACGGCGCGCTCCGCTCGTGCGCGCTTCTGCCGAACTCTTCGCGAGATGGGCCTTCTTCAGAGGCGAGAGGAAGGCGAAGCATCGAGTACCTCCTCTTCAAGTGGTGATTCCAATACAGGTAGTCAATCAAGTGCTCGTGGCCTTGGCAGCAGCAGCAGCAGCAGCGCTAGCAGTGCCACTCTGACCGAGCTTGAAGCATCTGTTACTGAATTAGAAGAAGCAGTGCGTTTGCTTGCACCGTCAGCAGAGGACGAGCTTGAGTGGCGGGGTGCGCAAGGCAATGAAGGCAGTCATGTCTTTGAGCAGGATCGCAGTAATGGTGACGATGACAGTGATAATGAAGTGGGAAGAGAAAGTGAGGTCGCTTCTGAGCCAGAAGGAGGTGACGCTGGCAATGAAGGCATTGATGGCGAGTGGGGCAGTGACGGCGAATGGGAAGACGGAGACCCTAATGCAGCTGCAGCAGCTGCAGCAGCTGCAGCAGTGGTGACTCAGCAAGAGTACGTGGAAAGAGCCTCAGAATCAGTGTACCAATCTTATTGGAGCAGTGAAGAAGAAGATGATGAAGATGGAGTATCTGGAAACGGCGAAGGTGAAGGCAGCAATGACTGCTGTAGCAAGCGAAGCAAAAACAGCAGTAGCAGCGCCTTAGCACACAGTGGCTCAAAGAATGTCAAGCAAATGCCTACATTGGCACAAACTGTTGCGACGGCTGGATTGGGGACTGCTGCTGCCTATGAAGTTGAATTTGAGGTTTCTCTTGACGGTGGCCCTAATGATTCAAATAACGATGAGGCCAACAACAAGGAAGACGACGAAAGTGGTGCGTCCGCGACGCGAGCCGTGTTGCGAGAGACGCGACGCGCCCTCTTGAAAAGGCAAGCACAAGGGAAGCTCAAAGCGTGGCGCCTTGAGTTGACTCTGGCACGAGCTGCAGGCTTACTCCATGGTGATGATGACGCTGATGGTGCGCGAAGAGGAAATTTAGCAGAGTCCAGGTTCGCAAAGTCAGGTTATCTTGTGCCAAGTTATGTCTCTCGTGGGCTGGAGGCCCGCCTTGAACGTTTACAAAATCGCTTGGAAGGTGCTCTATGGAAATGCAGTGCCCTTGCAGGCGAGTCTGAATAGTTACATAGGCCTTGAACATCTGTGCAAACATTACGCGCACCTTCTCGTGGTACAAGATCATTGCAATCAAAGGCCGCAGAGCGAACAGACAGCTCTTGCTAGACGGCGAGAAAAGCCAAAGACCTCAACTTACTCTGAACTGCCTAACAACAAGGGCACAGTGGCCCGCGGTAACTACTTAATCAAGCCTGCCAAATCCTGCATCAAAGGGGCTAAATATTAGCCATCATGTCACTTGGGCGCTCCTTTTAGGAGCTCGGCAACAAGCTTAATAAGCATTAAGGCCATAGTTCAAATTTCGAGAGTGGTTTACATGCAGATAACTGACGAAACTGCAGCGTTCGTAGTTTTTAGGGCTGCTGCGGAGCCGCTACCATTTTACCGTGATGGTGTCGCGAAAAGAGCAACCAACACCAAATTGTTCGCCTGATTAGTATCTTAGATTTAGTTCGCGCTGCTTTGCTTATTATCTCTACATGTTCGCCTTCTAATTCCGGCCCCTCGGGGCCTGTCCACAATTGGTCCATTGGGCTATTTTCGGGCTTTCGGAAATGGCCTAGCACTTCGTGTCAAACGAAGGAAAACGGATGGACCCGAATTGGATCACGACGACATGTTTAACTATTTTCTGGATATTGACTACAGTAAACTTAACTAGACTAGTAAATACTGCTTATTAAAATACACAGAAAAACAAAAAATCAAAAGGGAAGTCCAAAAATGAAGGCTCGAAGAAATAAATAGTGATGGGCTTTTACGCGTAAAATCAAACGATCTTACCTTACCCATATGGTACCGTAAAAGTGAGTAAAATTGAGGTAAAATAGGTAAAGTTGGGAAAGGTATGTCGTCATACTTCACACTCTTTCAGCCAACTAAGCATGTACCTAATAACGCAAACCAACGAAATTCACTCTTGATAGGTTCACTCAAATGCTTATTAGAAAGTCTACACTTTGGATTGGGAGCGTTTAGAGTGTACAAATCGGCGCAGGAGGGGTCCCTAAGAAAGCTTGGAACTTCTTGATCGAGATCACAATGCACTGTTGTTCCCATCGTTGCTAAATTGCCTCGCCGCGCTCGATAAAGTACTTCGTGCTTTGTAGGTTTCTCCGAATGGTTGTTAGACAGGTTTATGTTTGTCTCAGGGGCGTCTAGAGCCTAGGATATGCACAAAGGCGCAGGATATCAGGATTGGAACTTCTTGATCGAGAGTTGCTCGAGAGCGCGGTGTATTTTGCTGTTCATATCGTTGCTCATGTGCCTCGCCGCGCACGAGAAAGCACTTCGCGCTTCGCGCTCGGTAGGATTCTTCGAATGATTGTTATAAAGACTTAGGTTTAGGTGCGTCTAGAATGCGCATGCAGGCGCAAGGTTCGTGGAGAAAGGTTAGAACTGACTGCCCAGGGAGGTGGCTGTTGGCGGAACGGAAGATTATCTGAACGTGCTTCCTATTGATATTACAGAAACCCTCCTTCGGGGGTAAAAAATGGGGGGGTCAATTTACCCCACCGAGAGTTTGGCCGATCCATTTCCCCCCGTAAGTACCCCCATAAATTATCCCCCCTGTGAAATGGGGTACCTTACCCAACCTTCACTATAAATAAAGCCAAAGGAGAAACAAAAAACAATGGAAGGATATATAGAGGAAATATGAAGGGATAAAGAGTTCTCCCAGAAATCGGAACACAACGAAATAACTTCCAACCGTGCGGCAAAACATAATTATTCGTATTTCTAATTACTTGAGTAGGGCTACCACTTCTGAGTGTTTTTTTTGTTTGGCGTAGTCCAAGGCCGTTTTACCCTCCTGTATGTGTGTGTATGAGAGGCACACACATCCAACAAAAGAACAGGCGGCCAAAAACAATACTTTAGTCGTTATCTTAACACAGAAATGCAAAAGCAGAGTAGAAATAAAATAAAGGCAATAAAGAAACAAGAGCACTCTTTGTGTCGTGCGCCCTCTCTCAGATAAAAACAGGTTCACCGAGTAATCGTATACAATTGGAAAAACTACCAAGCGCACAACTACTCTCCTTTGCACATGTAAACAAGGGATGCATACTGGCGGCGTCGTCGTTAAGAGTGGTATAAGAGCCAATCAACGCCGCTCAATGAACACAAAGTGATTATTTGCAAAGTACGAGTACTTTTCTTTCTCGTTTCCTCTCTCTATCACACACCTCATCCTTGGCATCTTTGATAGCGCCCACTGCTACCAGGACCTGCCCAGTTGCGGTGTGACCTTTATGCGAGGCCTTTATGAGCGCTGTGTAGCCATTCAAAGCATTATACGCGAACGAAGACAGGCACACCATGCAAATGAAGCACAGAGAGAAAGTAAGTTCATATAAAATAACGGAAGGAAATAAGAGTTACGAAAGCACTTGTAAACGTCTGTGTGTACTTGATTGCGAAAATGTTTCTGGGGTCAAATCAAAAGATCTGACACTACATCAACATATAAATAAGACCTTCGCGATTCCGAAGGGGCACGCGATGCACAAAGCAGCACAGAGAGAAGAAGGCTGAAAATTGACACCACACATGGAAAGAAGTAAGAAAAATAAAATAGTGAGTGAGAAATATAAATGAATTCGTCTCTGTGTGAGAGAAAGAAGAAAGCACATGTAGGCGCACAACTGACTGTGGTAAAAATAGCAACAAAAAATACTTGAGTGTCGAAATCACCATTGAAACATGACCTTCACAAATCTGAAACAAGTCTGATATATCACTTACGACATCATCAATAAGGTAACAATTGTGAACAGATACTAGCATCAACAAAAAAATGTACCGAAATATATATATCTTGTTGAAATCTGTGATTTTCTGAAAACAAATAAGAGTACAACTGCGAAGAGGCACACGCGCATTCACACTTAGCCTCTACCACATGTATGTGCATGTGCTCATAATACCTCCATCTCTACATATTACCCCACATTCTTTATATATGTGTATCTCGCCTGCTTAGCCTCTGCATCCACCAGGACCTGCACAGTTGCGCCGTGACCATTTTGCGAGGCCAACATGAGCGGTGTGCGGCCAAGCTATACATAAGTGGTAAATATACACAATCAGAGAAAAAGAAGCACCATGCAAAAAGAATGAGGAGCCGAGATAGAGTTCAGGTGACACCACACTAGACAGAAGCGTAAGAATTGGTAAGAGAGTAAAAATAATGCATGTGTTACTGTGTGTGAGAGAGGCGAAAGCACATCTGCGTAGAGGCACAGGTGTCTCCAAACTTTGCCTCTACCCCATGAATGTGTATACGCGTTACTTTCTCCCATGCTCACTCAATCTCTCACATTGTCCTTCGCCTCCTTGTCAGCGCCCGCATGCACCAGGACCTGCACAGTTGCAGTGTGACCTTTGGTCGAAGCATGAATGAGCGCCGTATCGCCATCCTAAAATTATATCGAAGGCATCATGCGAAAAGAGAGCTATAATGTTCAATGGGACAACGCTATAAGAAAAGTGAAAAAAGTAGAGTATGAGAGAAAAGCACTGTGCAGTACTGAACTGATTGTGTCACTGTGTGTGCGATAAAAAGCACAAGTAGAAACGCGCCGTGGCTGGGCAAAACGATAGGCAAGAGTAACGCAAACAACAAAACCGGTCTAATTGATTGTCAAAGTGATCCTCAAACAAGGTACAATGGCTTGTTTTCTTATCTTCACGCGACATGCTCTTCTTTGGCAAATTATCAAACAGTTCAAAGCCCAGCTACAGGGAAGAATTATCATACTTTTGCCTATTCACACCATTCCTCCAACAAGTACCGTTTCAACGACAAATGATTAACATCAACAACAAAACTCGAGCGCGCGCAACGCGTTTTTGTACATGTAGCACGGCACAACTTTAAAGAGGGTATGGTGCGATCACAGTTTGATTGTATGTGCATTTATCTATCTATGTCTACTAGTACGTCTATTATCTCGCACATTGTCCGTCGCCTCCTTGTCAGCTCCAGCATTCACCAGGACCTGCACAGTTGCGGCGTGACCGTCACCTTCTTGTGAGGCAATTATGAGCGCTGTGCGGCCAAACTATATATATTTAACAATATATATAGAATTATAGAAAGAGAACAACCATGTAAAATGAAGGAGGGAAAGATGAACTGAGTATCAGAAGACGGCACAAGAAGAGAAGTTAAAAAAATGGCGAGTGAGAAATACTTATATTGCATGTGTCACTGTGTGTGTGTGTGAGACGAAGCACATAGTACAGCACAACTGCGTCAAGGCACAGATTTTTCCACACTTTGACTCTACCGCATCATGGGTAAGTAAACGTGCTTTTTTCTAACTCACTTATTCTTCTATTTTTCTCTCTATTACTTACAACGTCCTTGGCCTCCTTGTCAGCTCCCGCATGCACCAGGACCTGCACAGTTGCAGTGTGACCTACGCCCGAGGCACATATGAGCGCTGTGTTGCCACCCTAAATAATTATTGGGAGAGTAACACACCATTTAAAAAGAAGGAGCAAAAAAGAAAAAAATAAGTGTTTGATGAGACAACGCTAGAAGAAAAGTGAAAAAAGTAGAGTGTGAGAGAAAAGCACTGTACAGTACTGAACTGATTGTGTCACTGTGTGTGCGATAAAAAGCACAAGTAGAAACGCGCCGTGGCTGGGCAAAACGATAGGCAAGAGTAACGCAAACAACAAAACCGGTCTAATTGATTGTCAAAGTGATCCTCAAATAAAGTACAATGGCTTGTTTTCTTATCTTCACGCGACATGCTCTTCTTTGGCAAATTATCAAACAGTTCAAAGCCCAGCTACAGGGAAGAATTATCATACTTTTGCCTATTCACACCATTCCTCCAACAAGTACCGTTTCAACGACAAATGATTAACATCAACAACAAAACTCGAGCGCGCGCAACGCGTTTTTGTACATGCAGCACGGCGCAACTTTATAGAGGGAATGGTGCGATCACAGTTTGATTGTATGTGCATTTATCTATCTATGTCTACTAGTACGTCTATTATCTCTCACAATGTCCTTCGCCTCCTTGTTAGCTCCCGCATTCACCAAGACTTGCACAGTTGCGGTGTTATCGAAACTTGCTGCCTTAATGAGCGCTGTGCGGCCAAGCTGTACACAATTCGATGTGTGTTAAAAGAGAAGCACCGTGCAAAAAGAATGAGGAGCCGAGATAGAGTACAGGTGACACCACACTGGAGAGAAGCGTAAGAATTGGTAAGTGAGAAAAATTAATGCATGTGTTACTGTGTGTGTGTGTGAGAGACGAAAGCACATCTGCGAAGAAACACAAATGTTTCCACACTTTGATTCTACCACATGAATGCTCCCTCAATCGCTCACATTGTCCTTCGCCTCCTTGTCAGCGCCCGCATCCACCAGAACCTGCACATTGTCGGTGTAACCTCCACACGCGGCCATAATGAGTGCTGTTTCGCCATACTATACTCATAGAGAAAGAAAGGCACACGCCATGCAAAAATAAGAATGAGAAACACAGAGAAAAATAGAGTTTGATGAGACCACAGAAAAAGAGAAGTTAAAAAAAAAACCAGTACGCGAGAAAAACATTGCATCTGTGTGTGCGAGAGTCCAAGGCATCTGTAGGCTTGTGCCGTGGCTGGGCAAAACGATAGGCAAGAGTAACGCAAACAACAAAACAGGGCTACTTGATTGTCAAAGTGTTCCTCAAACAAAGTACAATGGCTTGCTTTCTTATCTTCACGCGACATGCTCTTCTTTGGCAAATTATCAAACAGTTCAAAGCCCAGCTACAGGGAATAAATACCTTCATTTCTTCCTATTCGCACCATTCCTCCAACAAGTACCGCTTCAAAGACGATTGAATCACTTAACAATAACACCAAAACTCGAGCGCGCGCAACGAGTTTTTGTACATGTAGCACGGCACAACTTTAAAGAGGGAATGGTGCTATCACAGTTTGTTTGTATGTGCATTTATCTATCTATATCCAGTCTATTATCTCTCACATTGTCCTTCGCCTCCTTGTTAGCTCCTGCAATCACCAGGACCTGCACAGTTGCAGTGTAACCATCTGACAAGGCCGCAAAGAGCGCTGTGCGGCCAGCCTATACTCAAATCGATGTGAAAAGAGAAGCACCATGCAAAAAGAATGAAGAGCCGAGATAGAGTACAGGTGACACCACACTGGAGAGAAGTGTATGAATTGGTAAGTGTAAGAAAAAAGTGTAAGTGCCACGGTGTGTGTGAGAGACGAAGACAAAAAAACACACGTAGTACAGCACATCTGCGTCAAGGCACAGATGTTTCCACACTTTGACTCTACCACATGAATGTGTATACGCGTTACCGCCTCAATCGCACACTCAATCTCTCACATTGTCCTTCGCCTCCTTGTCAGCGCCCGCATCCACCAGGACCTGCACAGTTGCGGTGTGCTGATTTTTCGAGGCCGACATAAGCGCTGTGTCGCCAAACTATACACAAATCGATAAGAAAAGAGAAGCACAAAGCAAAAAGAAGCACAGAGACAAAAGTTAAACAATTTGACAACACAACGAAAGAGGTTAAAAAAAGTAGAGTGTGAGAGAAAAGCATGTTTGTGTCACTGTGTGTGCGATAGAAAGCACAAGTAGAAACGCGCCGTGGCTGGGCAAAACGATTGGCAAGAGTAACGCAAACAACAAAACCGGTCTAATTGATTGTCAAAGTGATCCTCAAACAAGGTACAATGGCTTGTTTTCTTATCTTCACGCGACATGCTCTTCTTTGGCAAATTACCAAACAGTTCAAAGCCCAGCTACAGGGAAGAATTATCATACTTTTGCCTATTCACACCATTCCTCCAACAAGCACCGTTTCAACGACAAATGATTAACATCAACAACAAAACTCGAGCGCGCGCAACGCGTTTTTGTACATGTAGCACGGCGCAACTTTATAGAGGGAATGGTGCGATCACAGTTTGATTGAATGTGCATTAATATATCTATGTCTACTAGTACGTCTACTAGTACGTCTATTATCTCTCACATTGTCCTTCGCCTCCTTGTCAGCGCCCGCATTCACCAGGACTTGCACAGTTGCGGTGTTATCGAAAATTGCTGCCTTAATGAGCGCTGTGCGGCCAAGCTGTACACAATTCGACGTGTGTTAAAAGAGAAGCACCATGCAAAAAGAATGAGGAGCCGAGATAGAGTACAGGTGACACCACACTGGAGAGAAGTGTATGAATTGGTAAGTGAGAAAAATTAATGCATGTGTTACTGTGTGTGAGAGAGACGAAAGCACATGTAGTACAGCACATCTGCGAAAAGGCACAGATGTTTCCACACTTTGACTCTACCACATGAATGTGTATACGCGTTACTTTCTCCCTCGCTCCCTTAATCGCTCACATTGTCCTTCGCCTCCTTGTCAGCGCCCGCATCCACCAGGACCTGCACAGTTGCGGTGTGCTGATTTTTCGAGGCCTTCATGAGCGCTGTGCAGCCAAGCTATACACCAATCGAGAAAAAGAAGCACCATGCAAAAAGAATGAGGAGCCGAGATAGAGTTCAGGTGACACCACACTGGAGAGAAGCGTAAGAATTGGTAAGTGAGAAAAAAATGTGTGTGTCACTGCGTAGAGAGACGAAATCACATGTAGTACAGCACATCACAAAAGTTTCCAAACTTTGACTCTAACACATGAATGTGTATAGGCGTTACTTTCTCCATCGCTCTCTCAATCTCTCACATTGTCCTTCGCCTCCTTGTCAGCGCCCGCATCCACCAGAACCTGCACAGTTGCGGTATGTTCGAAGTACGAGGCCTTCATGAGTGCTGTGTCGCCAGACTATACTCATAAAGAGAGCAAGGTACGCATCGTGCAAAAATAAGAAGGAGAAGCACAAGAGAAATAGTATTAGATGAGACAACGCACAAAAAAAAAGTGAAAAAATCATATGTATACGAAAGATTTACTAGTACGCGTCTGTCTGTGTGTGTGATAGAAAGCACATGTAGAAACGCCGTAGCTAGGCAAAATGAAAGGCAGTAACGCAAACAACAAAAAAGGTCTACTTGATTATCAAAGTGTTCCTCAAAGAAAGCACCATAGCTTGTTTTTTTATCTGCAAGCGATACGCTCTTATTCTAAACATATAGATACACACAAGACGTTCAACAGTGAGAGAGAGGGGGGCAAATCGAGCTGCCGAGCAGGAGAGATCACAGGTGGGTGTTGGCAGCAGCCTCTTTAAAAAACAATAAAACCATACGTTCATTTAAACAGATTTCCTAAGCCAAATCAAACAGCCTACACCAAATCACAGGCAAACAGGGAACGCACCATGTCTTGAGTGTCAATGATGGCCTCTTTTGAAAGACAGTTCTGCACGGTTACCAAGTCGCCTTCTTTAGCTGCTGGTACTAGCTCAGCCGTTGCCTTAGACTGAGTAACAAGGGTTAGAACCAGAGTGGAGCACAAATTGGGCGTGTTTAAGATGAGTGTGGCTCCAAACACTATGAACTGTTTTTTTACGGAAACATCTTCAAGCACCCACCACGACTGCAGACGCAATCACTGCGCGCACCCAAGCGCGTGCCTCTGATGACGAGCAATGCTCTGCAATGAGCAGTGCATCTGTGCGCGTCAATGCCATCTCAAAGAACTCCAGGACGTCACAAGCACAATCTTCGAGAAGGTCAGTGAAGGGCTGTGTAGAGCCTGCCAGCTGAGCGATGAATGCATTTTGAGCCCAAGCAATCACTGCAGCGCGGGGAGCGGGTGGGGCCCAAAGGAAAGATGGATCAAGGTGATAGGGACGCAGGGTGAGCGGAGTAGATGGCACCACCCGATCCTCCGAAGCCGAGAGAGTAGCACAGTGCTCAAGAATACATGCCATGAGAGTGGCAGGATCGTCAGTCATCGTAGCAAGGATAGTCGCATGGTGCTCGAGGAGGTCGTGGCAGGTGTCATCGGTGGCCAGGTCAAGGGGTGTGGCGCCATTCTTGCGTCGTTGGCACATGTGATGGCCATCCACAAAAAGTGGAAACACAAAAAGAAGGCATGTCTGTCATCGATCACAAACACTGGTTCTAAAATTCATTTCACAAATTGTTCCTCAATTGTTATCATTGCCCACCGAAGAACTGATGCTCGTGTCTGCGCCAGCCTCGAGAAGTGCTTTCACTGTTGCTGCATCCCCATTAGCCGCGGCCACGTGGAGCTGGGTGAACCCATACTGTGCATAGACACATTTGGCGAAAAAAACAAAGTAAACATGTTCACGACTGAAGTTGGTTGTTACCAATTTGCGATGCTGCGAAATCTTCGCAAATGAAACTAGAGAGCAAAAAAAAAGGGAAACCGACGACTACATTGGAGAGGCTACTACCTGCAGGCTTGCATTCGTGTAGCTTCCTACTACTTTAAGGGCCGCCGCTAGCTCAGGGCTGATTGATGCCTGGTGCTTATTAAGAGCGGCGTAGGAAGCAGCTGGACTTTTCACAAGAGCTGACTGGCACACGAATAAGGCTGCTGCTGCGGCCAAGTTCATGACTTCAGAAGCTCCCTGAATCTCGCCATCATCGTCAGTCGCTGAAGACTGAACACCCATGCTTGTTTTCGAAATTTCCAAAAGGATGGACATCTACAATAGGAGAATGGAAAGAAATGCAAATTGAAAGACAATTGTAATTGAGATAACAGATGTGTTTTATGATGCACACGGTTTGCTCGGGAATGCAACTGCATGGTTACTCTCTTCTTAGTTAGACGTTGATGGTGCGATTAATTGACTACCAATAGAGCAAGCGGCAGGTCGACGACAAATAAAAACAGAACGCTTCGCATTGCGAGAGCGTCTCATAACATGAGCAGTCAATTTCGTATCTGTACCGCAGTGGTAATCGGGCTTGACTGCGTGGGCAGCTTTTTGTGTCTTGTGTTGTTGTTGTTTAGGGCCAGAGTTGAAACACGTCGGAAATGAAACAACAGAAACGAAACACGAATTTCGCCGGCATTTATTTCGTTTCTCGTAAGTACCAGCGCATGGCTCATGCTTGTTGGTGCTGGTGTGCTGGTGGACCCTTTTAAGATAACCGAAATCGGGGAAAAGGAGGAGAAAGAGGAGGAAATGAAGAGAGAGAAGAAGAGAAAGAGAAGAGAAAGAAGAAAGGAAAAGAGAAGGAAGGTGATGGCCAATTAAATCAAATTTTCCGGACTTGATAGAAAGCGAACAAAAGTACAAATTCTGAGAGCAAGATATGTTTTTCCTGGTATCACAGTTTGCTTCTGTGCCATTTGGGTTCGTATTAGTTCGAGTTCGAGTTCGAGTTCGAGTTTGCACCTCACACGGAAAACATGAAGTCTGGACTATTGTAGCCCTTTTCCGGTACAGTTACGTGCTTGTCAGCCGGAGTCCGAGCTTTTCATTATCAGTCGGAGTCCGAGCTTGCCATAGCAAATAAGTGACAAGTGTGTATTAACGATGAGTGGGGTATCATTCCAGTAGCCGGTATCTAGGCAGGAGAGTTGTTGATCCCTCGTGTGAGATGCCTTACTGATGCATGTTACATACATGCCGTGGGGTTTGAGGGCATTAAGTTTGATCGTGGAACACACTACCCGTAACACAGTTTCACCTCGCACGGCAAAAATGAATTCAGGATTCAGGACTAGTGTAGCTGTTTACCGGTATAGTTACTTGCTTGTCAGTCGGAGTCCGTTCTTGTCGTTGACAGTCGGAGTCCCAGCCTGTCACTGCCATAGCAAGGAAGTAGGCAAGTGTGTATCAACCATGAGTGGGGTTTCGTTTCTGTTGCCGGCATCGAGGCAAGAGAGCCGTTCATCCCTCATGTGAGATGTCGTAGTGTATGCATGTGTGCAGAATGCTGTGCGGTTTCAGATGCGGAGCTGTGGCCGCATTAATTCAGCACTTTCAACCTCGTGTGGGTGTATTTAGACATAGAAGTAACAGTAACAGTATCTGGAATGAGCCAATTAATGGGCCAATTAGCAGGGGAGGCTAACGTGCTTGACTGCAGTGTCTTGCGCACGTTCGCTTTTCTAAAGAAGTGGAGGAGGTGGTAAGTTTGAACCGGCTGTCTAGAGTATATTTCTTGGTCATTGTAAGGTTTGCAAGAACAACGCTACTTTTATCCGCATGGACCGGCGGTCTAGTATGACGGAGCCGCGCGTGATTTCTAAGGCAAATTTGTTTGTTTTGAACATTTTTCTCTATGCCACTCTTGTTCTCCTAGCGAGCTCGTTTTGAAGACGCGTTGTTTCAGGAATTTGATCTCCTGGAGCGCGTCTAGCCGCTGTATGTAGCCCATCTCGAAGACGACAGCGCCTATTCTCCTAGCGTGCTCCGTTAATGAGTGCGTTTGCAATTTCAACACTGACCTTAAATGGTTGCACGGTGAGACCTTGCGCGCTTAGCCGATCCTTCCATTTCGAACGTATTCCTTATCGACAGAGCTCAAATGATGCGATCAGCGCGCTGTGGGCGGTAGACCAATTTTCTTCTGCAGTTGTTTCACAGCGCGTGTGGCCACCCGTCAGAGGCGCGCCGGTATTTCTGGTGCTCGTGCGCTTCCCTGGATTTTGCGTCATGTTTTCATCTTTTACCGGAGGTCGCAGAGTTGGCCTGATGCGATAAGATGACGCATAGGTCTCCGCGTAACTGGGCCCATAACCTATCGGAAGGGAAAATTAACTGGGTGGCTTGGAACTGTTGTTAGTAGAGCTGTGCGGGCCCTAGGGGCCCGTTTGGTGCAACGTCAACGCATTTTTGTGACAACCCCGTGGTTGTGTCTTTTGGTGCTTTGTCTTTTCAGTGCTCTCTCTGGCAGCACTCATGTGTGTGGAGTAATTATTCTCTCGAAACTTTCCGAAGTTCCTCTGTTTGAGCCCTTGGCTTGGTCTGTTCGCATCCAGCTCGCCGTGCGAGCGTGTTGCTCAGTGGTTGGTTAACGATGTAGCAGTAGGCCCAGGTGCGGGAGCGAGGGAGAAGTTGCTTGTTAATTTTCCCTTCCGAGACAGCCCCGCACCACAGTCTTTGCGCATCGGTGAGCGTGTAAGGGACTTGCGCCCTGTCGATGGCTTCTTCGTAGCCTTACGTGGAGGGGGGCTCAAGAGACCCGCGCCGGTAGGGGCGAACTCGGTCTCACTGTTTGCCTCTAGTAACGATAACCAATCGAAAGATATCGCTTGATGAATCAACCAGATGAAAACATCAGAAATTACCGTTGATCAAACTATTACATAAGAAGTACTCAAAAGAAAGGCAAACAAGACAACGAGATAAAAGCAGAATAAGAAGGAAAAAGATCAATAACTTCCGCAGCTGTAAATTATCACTGATGTTATAAATTAGTAATGCTGGAACTCCTGGAGTAATTGGAAGTAACATTAACCTGTTATAAGCTTTGCTGGCTGAATGACTAGCAACTTGCTTGGCAGCCCTACTACAGGTAACTTCTTTTTAGCTACTGCAGCAGACAGACAACTTTAGAAAGCTCTACCTAGCTTACTTGCTATAGCAAAGATCTGTAGAGATGTAGAGATCGATCTGGAGTAGATCTTCAAGTAAAGAAGTTAAGTCACGTGCCTATGGACACCACCCTTGCATTCAGCGCTCCATTTCGAAGTCAAAAGGCGCGCTATGCTGACGATATGCTACGTTAAGGAAGATTCACCGGAATTGCTTATCTATTTATTGATTGGGATTTATTGATTGGGTGCTTGATATGGGCTTACGTGGGAACCCGATTGCAAATACAACTACAGGGCGCGCTGAAATAGGAATTCCGCGGGGTTTGCATAACACCAAAGCAATCGGAGCTCGCTACAGGCCAAGGTGTTTCTATGAAATAGAAGCCACGTGAAAGAACACCAAAAAATGTGATCACGGATACAACTGACGTTTCCTCAGAAAGTGCGAGCTTTGCCCACTTCAGCTTCTTTAAAGTCAATTGTGATTTCCGGGCCATACTGAAAAGGTGCTGCCGTGGCGCCGTCCACTTCTCCTCCTACCGCGAAAGAGCCCGGCCAAAAGAAACTCGCGTTGCTCGTGGGCTTCAAGAGCCCCGCGTCTAACTGCGCGGCAGCGACCAGCTCGGAACAGAAAAAGGTCTTTTTCTTGGCCAAGTCTAATTCTTTCGCAGGAAGCGTAAAGAGGCGCTTCACTCGACTGCTGCCACTCTTCTTTTTGGTGCCAGTAGTACCTTGACTAGTGCTGCTGCTGCAACTGCCACCTTCTTGTGAGTCTTCCAACAACAACACATCCTCAAATTCACTTATAGATGTGACGCCTTGCCGTATAGAAGGAGACTCATCGTTGTCGTCTTTGTGTTCTTGTACTCTTGAAGTTGCCTTACTGTCTTGATCACCTTGATTTAAATTCGTTGATGCCGCCTCTCCGGCTGCTGCTGCTGCTGAAGACGAGGAATTCTCCAGTTCCTTGCGTTGGAAAAGTTTCCCCACAGAGAATCCGTAAGGTTTTCCGTCTACTCGTGAACTGAATTCGCGCAGTTTGTTCGCTAACTCGGCCTCCCAACCTTCGGGATTTCGGAGCCTAGACGGGCCCGTGTACTCACTTGGCCTTTCATCTGCAAGAGTAGCACTGCAGCTATTGTTGGTATTGCTCGATGCTTGCGAGCTCATGCCACCGGTTGCGGCGAGTGGTGACGAAACCTCTGCACGCTCGAGCCGGCGCAAGCACATGTAATGCGTAAAACCATTAGCATAGGCACGAAGGCGCCCCTGTAACGGATACACCGTGCAGCCCTCGGCCGTCGACTCTAGAAAATTCAACCCACCCGAATCGTACGACGACGCAGACGGCACCACCATTCCCACGTGGTCAAACTCAGAATTGGTGACGGCGCGCTTTACGTCAGCAAGAAGGATGTGAGTACGTGTGAAGGATGCGTTCATTGGAAGAAACAGCGAAAGAAGTAAAGATTGTGGAAGGAAAAACGAAAACAATTCATTCGAAAAGGAGGCATAGTGGCATACATTCAATACAAGGTGAAATCTAACCTGAGCTGCCGCAACGGACGAAGCACAGCGAAACAGTATCAAGTCCCCCGGGCTGCAATGAAAACGCAACCGAGACACGTGCATCACCGGCCGCACTAACGACGACGACAGTGAAGGTGATGGTTGTGTTGAGCCACCCAAAGACGTCTGCTCTAGACGGCCCGAATTTCTGCCGCTTCCGACTTCCTCCGAGAGGTAATTGCCAGTACTACTCATCTGGTTGGCGAAGGCTTCATTGCTCGAACGGCTGCGGTCAGCAGCAATACTGTCGTCAGCAGCAGCAGTCACGGAACTGGTTGTGGTTTGATCGTTGGCACGAGCCATACTTAAGAGCCCCAAAAAGCTAAGCACGTGCACCTAGAGGCATGAAGAGCATCATTCAAAAGCGAGAGAAAGAGAGAGAGAGAGTTGCGTGTAAAATTGACTCTACTTACGACAAATACAATTCTTCGTACAGAATAAAAAAGGAATTGATACCACCCTTGAGTTCTTACATATTTTTGTCCTTACTGCAAGTTTAAAGCAAGGGCATGAATGCACTCCTCCTCTCACTCCTCACCGAGTCTGTAGCGCCAGGCTGCTCCAACAAGGCACTCAAGTAGTCGCCCAGCTTGTGTTCCCGTAAATCTACGGTTTGGTCCGTAAACCTGCCTCGGCCTCGGGTCTTGGGCGGTAATTTCGGCAAATTGTACCGGTCAATAATGCCAGCTGCTGCTATTCCTGCTGCTGTGGTTGATACAGCTGTTGTAGAATTTGCGCTACCACTGCTAGTGCTACTGCTCCTGGCAGTAGAAGAAGAAGAAAGGTTGCCTGCACCTCCTGCTCCTCGTGCCCCATCTCCTGATGCAGCTGTTGCTGTGATTGGGCCAAGGGCCTTAAGCTGAGCGGCAGCTGTGGCTTTGACGCTCTTGTGCAAGGTCACGAATTCCGAGTAGCGGCGATAGAGGGTCCATCTGAGACGACCTTGCGAAACTTCAATTTCATAGGCCGTGTACGTTTTGAGCTACACGATAGTACAACGAAAAAGTGCACAGTAAGAGTGAGAGGGAGAGGGAGAGCACGAGAACAGTTTGAAAAAGATGGTACACGAACGCTTTCATACTCTCAAATATGTGAGACCACATGTCTTTTTGCTTTTAGGTTGAGAGAAATAAACACTCACTTGAGCATCAACCACTTTCTTGGAACCGCACACGTTGGCAACCAGCGTTGGGGCTGGGAGCAAATGAGCATACGCGAGTTCGAGCACCACGCATACCGCCGTAGCACTGGCAGCTCCAGCACTAGTGCGGGAGGATGGTGGCTTGGTTGTTGTTGAAAGGTCTTCCCTCGCGCTGCCGCTGCTCAAATTACTGCCACTTCTCGGCGTGTTCTCGTCGCTGTCGCTGTCACTGCTGCCGCTGTCGCTGTCACTGCTATTGTTACCTCCCGCTGCAGTAGCACTGTTGCCGCGACCAAAACTGCCGCTACCACTGCTGCTGTTGTTGCTCGTTGCAGAAGTAGCCGCAGCAGGAGTTTGGCTGATCGTGGGCGACGGCATGTGCCACAGGGGCATGGCAGCACGCGGTGCTGTTCTCGCCACCAGAGCTACAGGGAGCCTTTCGTTTTCGAAAAACACCGGTGGTGACGGCTCCGGGGACTCCATTGCTAAAGCAGCGGCAGTAGCACCATCACCACCAGTAGCAGCCAGCGAGGAGCCACTGTTGGTTGCTGGTGGCGTACCAGTAACTTTCACACCTGAACTTGCCACTGTATTATTGTCGTTCCCATCATCAATGTTGTTCGCTTTGAGCCTTGCCGCTTCGAGCGCACGCACCCAGGCTGCGCAACCGTCGGCACTGCTGCACCGGTGCAAGTGGACAATGCCACCTCCAGTACCGGAGCTGTTGCTGTTGTTGCTGCCGCTTATAGAACTTGATGCGCTTTGACCTACCTCTTCCTCGCTAGGTCGTGGCGACACCCCTGCTGCTGCTGCCACAGGAACAGGAGGGAGCATTTCTACTACGAAACAACACGCTTGGTCCGCGGGCAAAGACAACCCGTCAGACGCCAGTAACGCATGCTGGGCGCTGTACAAGTGGCCCCTGGGCGCGTGCGTCTCTTTGAAAGTGTGCGCCCACGCAGTGCGATCGGAAGAGGCCAGGCTGCGGACTTTGGCCACACGATCCAAACGCACGGCGTTGAGAAGCTGCACAGTTAAAAAAAGAGAACGTGTATTTAAAAAAATATGGTGTCTTGGATGAGGAAGTGAGGAGGCGAAAGATACGAATTAGGATAAGGCAGGAGGGAGAGAAATCGAGATAAATAAGGAGAGAATAGATAAACTTCTTACGCTCGTTTCAGATGTTTGAGCAAGGGGAAGAAAAGCTTTACCGTCGATTTGGCGGCATCTTTGTAGACCGCGAACACGGCCCCACTCCCATCGGGCGACTCACTCAAGGCATAGTACCGTCGCTTCCATTTCCCTTCACCGCTGCTGCTGTTAGCAGCAGGAGGGCTCATGGGGCTTCCAACAGAGCCAATGCTGATGGAGCGCACCAGCCCACCGAGAGCCCGAGTAGGACTTTTGCTGCTCGGACGGCTGTTGCTGCTGCTGCTGCTCCCGGTTCGGCTGCTGGTGCTGGTGCTTCGGAAAAAGCTAGGCCGTGCCATGCGTGTGGACCTGACGTCAGCATCCTCGCCTCCGCGGGGCGAAGCCAGTGAGGAACTTGAATCTCCTGATGCCGCCGGACTTTCTGCAGTAGCTGCTGGAGCTGCTGCTGCTGCTGTGCCCGCTGCGGTCGACCCAGAGCGGCGCCAGAGCCACCCCTCCGCGAGGCTCAAGTCAGCCGACGGGTTGGTTGGTGAATGACGCACGGCCCGCCACACGAACGCACTTGGCCCTTTCGCCAGCATGGTCGCCGCTAAAGCAGCGCCAGCGCCGCTGCTGCCCCATTCGACCCACGAGGCGGCAGTGGCCCAGGGTGTCGGCGAAAGAACGGTTGGCTCTGTCTCTGTGCTGCTGGTGCTGGTGTTGGTGCTGTTTCCGTTGTTGGTAACGCTGCCGCTGCTGCTGCTGCTGCCGCTGGAGATGCTACTGCTCCCAGTTGCTCCTACTTCCGAACTTGCAGAAAAAAACACTTCCGGCAGACCTCTCTGCAAGCGCTGCAAGGCCTCTGCGAGCTCAGGCGACGGTTGGCACGCCGCCGTTTCGTCGGCGTGGCTGGAGGCGTCCACCGAGCTTCGCCTGCGTTGTGGCACACCTCCAGATCCTCCGCTGTCGCCCTCCACGCTGCCTGCGCCGCCAGTGGTCGCGAGCGAGCGTAAGCGTTGCCGCGGCGGCAGAGGCACCCGCCGTGCAGCCGCTGCTTTCGCGGCCAGCGCGCGCTCCGAAGCTTCCTTCGCGCTGCGCAACACCTCCTCCGGGATTGGTGCAGTTGAGCCCGTTACTCCATCTGCTGCTGCTGCTGCCGGTGCCGACGTTGAGCTATGGAAGTACGCTTCACCGCCTTCCACTGTGCCTTCGCCAGGGCCCAGGGATCCGAGCCGCCGTCTCCCCCCTCCAGCAGGGGAAACCGGCAACGAAGAAGGCTGCTGTGGCTGCAAGTCGGAATCTTCCGATGAGACCGTGCCAATGCTTCGGGCTTCGGACCAACTCCTGGACGAGTGCGACGAGCTGCGGGATAGGCTAGTACCCATGCTGAAGTGCCTACTGCCAAAGCTGCCGCCTCCACCGCTGCTGCTACTACTTGAAAACACAGGCAAAGCGCCCACAACGCTCCCACGAAGGTTTTGGTCGTTGTCTGCCGCGAGCGCCGGTGCCGCACCATCGCCCAAATTGACGCGACTGCTGCTGAAAAGGTGACTACTGCCTGGGCCACTTTTCATACCAGTGCTGCTTCGAGGTTGCTTTGCTTGGAGGACATGTAAGCTAGTGGCAAGCGCAGCGAATACGTCTAGCTTCAATTGCCCTAAGCTCACGCTGGTGTCGCCCGTTTCCAAGGCAAGCTGCACGAAAGGTGCTCCTAGCCTCGGACCGTCAGAAGAACCATTGTGACTCGAGGCAACGCCGTCGACTGCCAACGAATCGCTGAATGGAAGGTAGATTCGTACCAATCGCACGTGCGTCGGCGGCCCTGAAGATCCATAAGCGCTACGCTGGCTGCGAGTCTCGGGTACCCTGCGGCGGCGCGAAGTTTCTGCCTGGAAGCAAAGAGAATGTGTCCAACAAGTACGAGCGTATAATACATGTAATAGTTAGTAAGACTATGAAGAAGTTGGCACAAGCTATTCATCTCGTAGATATACATCGTGGGAAAGATTATGGTCTAGGAGCGCTGACACCCATCCTTGACATGTCATTAAATCCGGTCATTCTCACCTTAGCACTGCCATCAGCACTTTGAACTTTCGACGGCGGTAAAAAAAATCTCGCTAAGGTAGCCATCAGCAAAATGAGAGAATATCCGTGCAAGAGCAAGGCAACGCAAGCACAACCCCTCTTATCTCATCTTGCAGTCGACAGTGAGTGTCGACTGTCGACTGTCGATAAGATCACAAAAATACTCGAAACGCACAAAATCAACGATCCACGATTAATTCATCCTGCAGCTTTTGTCTTCCCGTTCGATGAGATGATTGGTCGATGCTCAGATTGGTTCCGACGGAATCCGTGCCCGTCTGCATGGTATAATATAATATTTCATAGATATACCCGACTCTTTTTCATCCGAATCCAATATTTTGCTGTGTCTCTAGCTAGATAGTTTCTGAGGCGCTGCTGCCGGTCCCGAGCTGTTGATTACTGATATATTGTCCTAAACTGGCCAAACGCTCGCTTCATCTTAGCGCATCGTCACTCTTCTAGTTTTCTTTGTCCTACTCGAGCTGATCATGGTAAGATATGGTGTAAATGATAAGTTCTTCCCTTTCAAGCCTATTTTTTCCAGTACGGTACTTGGCGTTTCATGTTGGGAGGGACCTCCCTGCCGTCCTTTGATTGAGCGCTTGCACACTCGTATTCATTTCATACAAAAAGGTCAAAACGGTGGGGAAGTACCAAATTGGCAAGACGCTAGGCGAGGGGACTTTTGGCAAAGTGAAGTTTGCAAAGAACACCGAAACAGGCGAGGGGGTTGCCATCAAGGTGCTCGACAAAGAAAAGATTCAAAAGCAAAGCATGGGTGCTCAGGTATGATGCTAGGCTTAGGGTATAATTAGTTTGAAGCCTTTGTGTTAGATCAGTTCTCTTCTAGGGCTGGAATCGGCTCCCCGCAACACGTATATTTGGCATGCTCTCTAATTTCTAACATTCAGACTTGTGCATCGACATCCTTTTACACCAACAAATAGAAGTAGTACGTGAAAAGGAGGCATTCATAGCGCGCGCCTCTCACGGCGATGTTTTTTTTTTTCTCTAATAATTTCTCAAATTTTTTCTTGTCTTTTCATGGGCGTGATTAAACGCACGGTAGATCAAGCGCGAGATTAGCATCATGAAGCTCGTCAACCACAACAACATCGTCAAGCTGCTCGAAGTGCTAGCGAGCCGCACCAAAATCTTCATCGTCATTGAACTGGTGTGCGCATGACGCTTGTCGTGAAGTTTATTTGCTCATTTGCTTGTTCCAAGCTGCGTGTTGGTACTCTATTTTGGTTGTGTTTGGGAGCGGTGCGCTCGGCCCATTTTCACTCTCCTCGTTTCGTACCCTTCTTCGTAGTCGTGCATGCATATATAAGTGTGCACCATCTTTGAGTGCATGCGCTTTGAACATCTCTCTCTCTCTTTCTCTCGCTGGTAACAATCAAGGTCACGGGCGGGGAGTTGTTCGACAAGATCGTCGCGGCCGGGCGCCTGGAAGAGCCTCAAGCGCGCAAGTACTTCCGGCAGCTGGTGGACGGCGTGGAATACTGCCACTCTAACGGCGTGTGCCACCGCGACCTCAAACCCGAAAACCTGCTCCTCGACGACGCGGTGTGTGTCTGTTGCGAATGGGTTTGGTTTAAAAAGTGTGTTTGTTTCGGACCAATCTCGAGTTCTTTTTGTTTTCTGCCTTCCTTCTCTTCTTGCTTCACTTGTCTTCGTGTAACGTTAGTTTTGTTGATCATGTCATGATAATGGTGATGGATGGGTGGTGACCTTATGGTGTTGGTGGTGTTGTTATTCTTTTACAGGGGGATTTGAAGATCAGCGACTTCGGCCTTTCGGCCCTCTACGATGGCGATGCCGACGGCGGGAGCTCCCGGTCGCAGCTTCTGCACACCACCTGCGGGACTCCCAACTATGTGGCTCCGGAGGTATGTATGTGTGAGTGTGAGAGTGAGAAATGGGTTTGCGCAACGCGTGTACTCGCACCCTCGCACACGCCTATGCCAGAGCTCTCTGTTGCACGAGAGCAATGCATGAAAGTGGCATTGCGATGTTCTCTTGTCATTTCGTGGTATTCTCAATGTCCGTCGCGTCATCCCTCTCTTTTTTTAATGTGCCTTTCCTTATTAATGTGAGTCTTACTTTGTGTTATGTATCTTTTTCATCATGAAATACCACGTGGTAGGTGCTGGCGGACAAGGGCTACGACGGACGCACCGCCGATGTGTGGTCGATTGGAGTGATTTTGTACGTGCTGCTGGCGGGCTTCCTGCCTTTTGACGAGCCCACCATGACCGCCCTGTTCCGAAAGGTTCGTGGTGGTGGAGTTGATAGTGGTGGTGTTTGGCGTCTTTGTATGGTGTTTGTATTTAAACGTTAGAGGTTAGATGCGGGAGGTGTTTGATGAATCCGAGGCAGATAAGTTGCGTGCTATCGAGCACTTAGGCAAACCGTTTCAGCAACTCTTCAAGGGCAGCATAACTTTGAGCAACGTGTTTCGTTCTTTTATAAGCAACTTCCATGCCATTATCTCACTCGTACTCTTGCCCCTGTGATTACCTTCAGATTCAATCGGCCGACTTCGCGTACCCCTCGTGGTTTTCTGTCTCAGTCAGAGCGCTCCTCGACAAAATTCTCATCGCCGACCCGACCAAGCGCATTTCCTTAGCGCAGGTGCGAGAGATTATGTCGAGACGAGTTTATTGTCTGAAAGTACTCTTTTGATGTGCATGCCCGTAGCGAGGAAAGATGTCCTTTTGCTGAATGATTTCCCAGCTTCCATCTTTCAGCCTACTGTTGACTCTTTTTCTTAGTTTTCCATTATTATGTCTTTTCTGCACCACATCACCGTATCTATTGTTCACGGCTTGTACCTCTTTCTCTCTGCATTACATTCAGGTCAAGCAAGACCCCTGGTTCCTGGAGGGCGGTAACGTGGCTTCCGGCGTGGTACAGGGTGATGCCTCCCAGACCGAAGCCCTTCAGAAAGCCGCGTCAGTGGCCGTGGGCCTCTCCACTTTCTCGGCGCCCGGTGGGGCCGAAGGCAAGGACGGCGCCGAAGAAGGCCTCGCCGCCGCCGCAGAGGTATTAAACAGAAACAGAACAGAGTGGAGTCATAGAGGGGCAACTTGAAAATAGGGTAGAATGAATGAACGAGTGTGTTCCTTGTGCTTTATGTTATCTAATATAACACCATTCAAAAACACCATTCAACAACATCAACAGGTGGCAGACGAGGTGGTAGAAGAGCGCGACGACAATTCCGACAACAGCTCTCGCAGTGACGCCAAGGCTGCTTCGTCTGGCGGCGGTGGAGCAGCCAAGGACTGCAAAGACGGCACTTCTACTACCACTAACACCGCTGCTGCGGGTGGGGGGGGGAACCTCGCGTTAACCGGCCTGAAACGGCTCAACGCCTTCGATTTGATCAACCAGTGCGGCGGGATTGCGTTAAACCGCATGCTTTTGACGGCGCCCGAGCGGCAAATCGTGAAAGTCCGTCAGTTTACGTCGAGCCTGCCGCCGGTGCAGGTGCTGCAGGGCATCGACGCCGCGCTTCAGGTAAAGCATGCACGTTTTGTTCGTGGATATGGTTTCTCTTTTGAATCTCATGCTTTGTAGGTCTTTTTGCTCTTTTATTTTTTTTGCTTCACTCATCTCA
>Ga0307930_1000591_pt1 | contig 29104 bp, 30 predicted proteins | sample OrgLakmetageno46_FD_203161 | JGI IMG/M metagenome (GOLD analysis project Ga0307930, IMG submission 203161) | Saline water microbial communities from Organic Lake, Antarctica - #46 | ecosystem: Environmental > Aquatic > Non-marine Saline and Alkaline > Saline | place: Antarctica: Organic Lake...
GCTTATGTCGTCTGTATATTTGTTTGGCCATTCAAATTTCAATTTGGCATTTAGGAACGCCAACTCGCACTCCAGATTAAATACAGCAGGCGATTTCTATTTCACCTTTTCTTTTTTTCCGGAACTTGTTATAAGCGAAGTTATTCTGAAGTGTAATATCGCAGCCACATACAGAGCAAACTTAAAGTGCGTTATTGGTAAGTCCACGATTGTTCGGTCTCTATACTTAATTTCGTTGACTACTTTTACCAGTAGAATCCACACGAGGTGCAAGCAGCACTACACTTCCTTGTATCTGCCGGATGCTCAGAAATATTAAAAAGTTTTTGCAAAGCTGTACTTGTGAATTTCCAGAACAAGAGCAAGTCTGATGGCAACTGAGTGCAACTGGGCCGAGGCCGAGTGCGAGTGCTGAGTGTTTTGATATTTCCTGCTTCCTAGTTTCTAACTGGGTAGCCCATGATCGAGGAAACTCTGACTGCGCGTGCTGTGCGCGAGCGACATCCGGGCCTACGTTAAGGGTTTAGGATACGGGCAAAACATGGCTGTCACTTCGCACACTTTCAAACAACCCGCCTCATTCTCGCGAGAAAGCCCAATGTGTCCTATCTAAGGAAGTCTACCTGTAAAACTCTTCTTCTTCGTCACTTGCTAGGCGGCTAGAAACAAGCTGCACTGAGCTCAAACTTTTATCAGGTGATGAAGTCACCACGTACTAGTGCTTCTATCTTAGTCTGGGTTGCTGGAGCTAGCATAGCAGTCGACGGCAAAGTCAACAATACCTCCTTGGGAATTACAGACTTTATCAGAGAAGCAGTGTGGGGTGGCAAGGAGGGTGGGCTGTATGGCCATGGTCACGTTGAGCCGCGTCCCGGTGCTCCTAACCACCAAAACCAAAGCCAGCCACAGGAAAAAGAAACAGATAAAGTAGAGGCACCTCGTGAGTCCTTTGACCTCACTACGATACGCTCAATGGCAAAAGAGCGAATGAAAGCCCTTGAAGTGCCTCCGGCCACTCGCACCATTGGTGTTGATGGGAAACCTGCTAAGTATTGCTACGTCGGGGCATGCTGCGGCTGGGGGCATCGCCTCATGCGGCAGGTAAGGAGAGATCAGGGAAACTACTTGTCTTTGGTAGTTAGGCTCTGAAAATGTACGATTGCTTTTGATATTTCATTTGATATTCGGTCTCTCACTACAAACTCCTTCCAAATACTACATGTGGATATCAGGCTAAGACCTTCACTCATCTCCACTACCTCCAGAACGCGACGATGATAATGGAATGGTAGGTGCTTTTTCACTCTGGTCATGGCTCTATGCTTCTCACAACTCACAAGCTAATTTCTTTCTCTGCACAGGGGTCCTTGTCCGAATAAAAAAGGGCTCGCGGGGTCAGGAAGCGATCGAAACGCTGACTTCAGTTCACTGATGATTGAGGACTCGTCAACACTCGTGAACTTTCAAACAAATAAGTGCCACATGGCCCCGAATAGCGACTGCCAGAAATGTGGCGCGGGAAATGATATCAATGCCAAGAAATGGGAGGAAGTAGTTCGGCACTTCGGTCGTCACTTGCGAGAAATTGGCAACGGCGGCTCAACCCAGATTACTGCTGGGTCGTTTTTCGAGCCCTTTCAGTTTTTCTTCCGCAGCATTTTAACCCAGCTGAAGCCCCACATCAAGAAACGCATCGCAGACTTCTTGACAGAGCAATTTGGAGGGCAGCCCGTGATTGGGATTCATCATCGTCACGGCAACGGCGAGCTCGACGACTTCGTCGACAAAAAGACGGGCTTGCCGAGCGGGCGACTCAACAAAAACAACACTAGGGTAAGGGCTACGCAGGAGTGGGGATAAAAACGGATAGGTTCTTGTTTGTTGTCAAAGGAATTGATCATCTAGATTTTGACGTTTACTTATCAATATTATGACTGGAACAGGTGATCGAGTGGATGCAAGCAAGCGTGTCAGAACTAGCGGCGGCGTACGGCATCGAAAACTATAAGATCTTTTTCGCGACCGACTCGCCTGAGATGACGCGCATGTTCATGGCCCTCGACTCGCGCGTCTTTGTGTTTGACCAGTTGGCGAAAGAAGCGCTCGAGGGCAAAGGCTTCGTGATGCCCGGGTGGCAAGGATGGGGCCGGTCTCCGGGCCTAACGCCGGTGGAAAAAGGCGCGTATTGCGAGGACGAAACGGTGCGCGCTTTCCTGGACATGGTTCTCTTGGGCTACACCGACATGCTCGTCATTTCCAAGCGTTCCTCCTTCACCTTTGCGCCCTCGATTATGATGGCCGCAAGGCAGAAGCCCGTGTGTGCGTTCATTGACGCAAGAGGAAAGACGTCGTTCACGTGCCGTTCTTCTCAGAAGGACGAGCGGCATAACCTGGTGTTGAGAACCAAAGCAGCCACAGGGCTTGCCCCCAGCTCAAGAAGATTATAGCCGCACGCTCGTTCGAGGTCACTTCTATCTCGAGTTGCAAATCGCTTTCCTGTGATATAATTGTCGCCCGTGAGCTAGAACCAATTCCGATTCAGATTCAGAGATCTGAATGTTACAACGCACGATCATGGACGGGATAAAGACGACCAGGGATAGAGAGAAGGTGCGCAATCGATGGCGATGGTCATGAACTTTATTTAATAAAACAAAAGAAAGCAGGACCAAAATGTCTTATTCATGGCCCTGCGCGGGTCGCTGATTCAAATGTGTATTTGAGATTCGCATTTCCGGATTTCCGTGGCTGCAGGTCGCGTGGGCATTTCCCATGTTTATTCGAGAACTCGGAGGGCCATGGTATATGTCTATGATACAAAAAAATACTAATTCGGAAGATGAGATATGCGCACATCAAGCGCGCCGCTCCATCAAAACTCACAAGAGACGCCGCCGGTCGTTCTCGCATCGCACTGCAGCTTTCTCAAGCTCAGCGGCCATGCTGGCTTCACTCTCAAAACAGCGCCGAGACCCAAATCCCGGTAACAAGAAGGTCCAAGGCGGCACTTCTTTTTGGTTGAAAAGCTTGCGCACAGAGGCGGCCTGGCGCTCTCGCCCTGCTTTGTTGTAAGCTGGGAAAGTGTCAAGCTCGTTCTTGGTGACACCTAGGTGCCCTCCACTAAGCAGGCAGGCCTGAAAGCCTCCCGATCCTACACGACTACTACTCGCACCTGGGCTACACCACACGCTTAAGCTTCCGTATGAGCGGCCAGGCGTGTGTATCAGCCGAAGTCTCGACGGATGAACAGTGCTCGCATCATCGGCCTCGCCGTCATCGTTTTCACCCGTCTCAAGGACCCACGGCCCGTTGCCTTCGAGCACCTGCTCCACTGCGCCTAGCGTGCTCCCAGCCTTCAAATCCATCCGGTGCATAACTCGCTCTAAATCCGGAAAGCGCTTCTTCCAAGCCTCGTGGCCGACTGCTGCAGTTGCGTGCGTGAATACCATCAAGTCCAGTCCGCCTAGCTGCTCAATTGCATCGCCTAATCGCCGAGTATAGCGCGGCACGTCCACCATCACATTGAACGTCGAGCTCACACCAGAAGAGCTTGAAGGTGGCTGAAAGCACACTAGATACGGCGTGGCACCGAGTGCTGAATGCTGGTGATAGCCCAGGTGGTAAACTCCTGGCAATGCTTCTGAGTCCACCGGCAGCGGGAACTGTTTCAATAGTGCTTTGGCCTGTGGTACTGGTTCAGTCGTGCGAATGGCGCCCGAAGGACACGTAGCCATGGCATGGACGGCACGGCTGGTACTGCCAGGCTGCTCTGCTTCATCGGGCTGCGTGTGCACAAATCCCTTGAACCCACTTGCGCCAAACACCTCTGGTGCCATCCATCCACACGCTCCACATCCGATGCACCCTTCAGTCACGTAAAAGGCCCCATCGGCATTCTGTGTGCGTCGCGTATTGCGATTAGGTTTAGTCGGTCGAGATTCAACTGCGAGCTCATTAGTCTCCGTAGAGCCTAAAGGATCCAATGCAAAGATAGTTGTCGCCGGATAGCCTCTAGCCGCGAACCTCGGCCCAAAGGCATGTGTGGGCAAAACCCATATGAAAGCTAAAAGCGCTGCTCGTTCGACCATGACGATGGAGGCAACGGAGGCTGCAACAAATCAAAGCAATGACCAATATTTTTCAAGTAATCCACGCGCCCCGTTGAAATTGACCTCGACTATCTACACGGCTTCCTTCGCTAGTGCTGCAGACAAGTATGTATTATAGACTTCTACCAAAGGATCTATCTCACTTGCTTTGACTACGGAGATGTAAAATTGGTACACACTAGCAGAAACTGTGCACAAAATGGTGTTAGGACTCGCTCACTGCTGTAGATCCCTCTTCTAGCGTAATAACATGGAAATGGTCTATCGAAGCTAACTTAGTTATTTTAGCTGGGGCCAAAAGAAGGAAGGAAGAGCTAAAAAGCTCTGTACTGTAGTACAGAGTACAGGAGCATAGAGCGAAGGAGCATGAGGCTATGAGGCTGCATGAGCTTACTTACTAGGATAAAAGTTGGCACCTCATAGCTTCTCGCAAGTAAAGACCTTGGTGCGAACGAGCTTATGAATAGATGTGGGACCATTTGAATCTTCTGGACTAGACTAAAGAATTAGTCGACAGATCCTTGAAGCACTGAATGCTGCGCTACCTTTAGTTCAAGACATACTACTTAGTAGGAGTTCTTGCATCGTTTAGAACGACTTCAGGCTGTCAAACCAGAGCTTGATACAAGTGCATAAGACGTGTAAAATTTTAAAGTGGCTTTCGAAGGAGCAGCCTAAATCTAGGCTTTACTATGGCCGAGCCATTTCCTCGTCCACCACCTTCGGCGTCGATACCCAATGCAACGATTGCCGCCCAAATATCTCTTGAACGCCAGCGTTTTCAACATTTGAGGAAGTTGCACTCAACTCGTGGGACCTTGTTTGCGAACTCAGTGGTCGTTGATGATGCTTTCACGGAGGCTTATTCTTCGAAAGCACCCGAGGCCTTAACAAATAGTTTCTACTGCCTGGCATTAAGCGTGGCTGCAGCACGGACTCAAGCAAAGACGTCGCGTGGTCTCCTCGCGACTCTAGAACAGGCCTTAGAAGAGCTCGCGTTCAAAGATGCTGGCGCAGCTCAGAAAATAATGAAGCTCGCATCAGCGACTGTGGTCTCGCGCGAAACAGACTCACCCGGCCTTATCAAAGCCAACGGCAGCGTCGTGTATCAGACACTTCAGCTGCCGACTCTTCCCTTTCGGCTCTCGCACGCCCGCGTTACTGTTGCTCTTCTCGGCCATCTCGACGCCGCATACAAGCTTTTTGAGGAAAGCGTGCTTGATGCAAGCAATTTTGAGGCGCTAGTGCGCGTCGACCACCATGTAAAAGCTCTCGTGATAGGACCTGTCCTGAAGCTCCTTCAAGAAGTGGCCATTGCTACGACGCGCCAAGAGATGGCTACCTTGCGGTCTTAGACGCAGATGCCAGCCCAAGTGCCCGTCTTGAGCACATAATTTTTTCTTATGGATCCAATGGTGTCTTATGTGAGATACGTAGATGCCAGATGTTTCATGATTTGACATCACATTGCATTATCGAGGCTCCCTAGATGTGCAGATGAAGAAGAAGCTAAAATCGCGGCCAATTACAATTGCCAGTTCAGTTAGGGTTTGTATGCTGGAAGCTATAGGAATAAATTCCGGAATAGACGAATACACGCCACCATTGTATCCAATTGCGTTGATTGTGAGTTGCGATATCTATATTTGAGCAACCAAGGCACAAGACAAAGACAAGGCAAAAACAAAGAAAGTCGAAGCCATGGGCCACGGGTCTCCGATTTCCGGGTTTTAACCCATTTTTCTTCGCAGAGAGCCCTCCATGAACAAGCATACGCACCCAGTTGCCTCGTGGATTTACTCGGTGGTTTAACGCATAAGGCAAGGCACAAAGCACCAAGTAGAAAGCGAAAGCTGAAAGCTAGAAGTTCTACAGTAGAAGCAAACACGACCACATGTCTGAATAGTGAAATTATCCCTGTAAATGTTCGTCTGAGCTGCAAGCGGCAAGTCGCAAGCGGTTATTATTATTAGCGCCTCCATTCGAGCCAGACTAAAATTGAGGGGCTTGAGAGCTGAGACTTTGCTGCTCTACGCGAGGCAGGGAATAGCCTTTGCAGGACTGCAATCGCAAACCCTTGCCCGCTTATACGGTCACACTAGTTGCATGATTAGTACGAATGCTCTATCTGTAGCGCTATTCTAGATCCGAAATTAAGCACCTCGACTGGACTTAAAAACAGCTCTTCTAACTATCTAGAATGAGCAGCGGGGTCATACTTGTTCTATCAGACGGGACTAATGGGAGCAATGCAGCACTGGAACACTGCATTGCGTCTTCGAAAGAGGTGGGAATTGCCAGATCTGCGCATTGACGAGAGTTTGCTCGGTGAATGGAGGAGCCACCGATGATCATATTACGCCCATACGTTTATCATTCACAGACTAATAACTTTTCTCTGCTCTATACAATTAATTTTCTGTAACACTACGATTCTAAAGGCAGCAGAAAACGGGGGCTCACAGCTCGTCGCCCTCAGAAAGGCGGACTTAGAGAGCGAGTACGCTGCCAACCAGCCAGTGGACGAGAAAGGCAAGAAAAAGGGAGGCGCATCGCCTCCAGTAGCGCAGTTGCTCTTGCAGCGCATTGAATCAGACGAGGCAAGGAGGCTCACACTAGAGTCTAAGGCCAGCCCAGAGAATGCAGAAGGAGCGCCTGCTGTAGTTTACCTGTTGAGTGACTTTCCATCAACTGCCGATGAAGCAGAGCAGTTGATCAAAGCCTCCACCGAATCCAGGGGCATGCTCGACGGGGTGCTGCACTTCGTGTGGCGACCAGGCATGCAAGCCGCAGGAGGGAACTCGAGGTCGGGTGGGGGCAGTCGCGGTGGGAGCAGCAGTGGAGCAATGGCGTCAAGCGTGGGTGCCTTCAACAGCCTGCCGCACTTAGAGCAAACGCGCACTGCCGCTGCTGCCTCACGGGTGAGTCGCAAATGCATATGGACCTTCTTCTAATGCGTTTAAACACCGTATGCTCAAAGTACTCCTCCGAGCTATGGATATGGGTAATTGCTTCTCTTCTAGCATCCTCATCTCCATACGCAACTCACTTTTTTTGTCTCATATGTCCCCCCACCTGCAAATGCGTACAAGGCCGCGAAGAAGGCCAAAGAAGAGCAATTAGCGGAGACCAGCGCTGCTGACCAGTTAGCAGCCTCCATGGCGATGGACGAGGCCGCTGGGGAAGTAGGAGAGGAAGACGAGGAAGAGAAAGACGATAAGATGAAGCTTGGCGCGCGGCGTAAGTCCTTCGAGTTGCCAGCGCCGCTCTCTCGTTGGGCCCCGAAGACCACCAAGCAACGAGACTCCCTGAGTAACGGGCCTTCTAATGCTCTCTTCGAGAAACTCTTAGACCTCTCTGAGAAAAATACGCGAACGGCAGCGTGGAGTGATTTATGGTTCGCTGAAGTGCTGTGCAACTTGAACGAGGTAGATGAGGCTACCGGGGAGGTGGTTCCGCGGCCAATGGAGGCGGTGCTGGACGAGGCAACATCTATAGCAACCAGCAAAGCCAACGACCGAAACAACTTCCGAGCTTGGCTGCGGTCGGTGATCAATGTAGCCGTGCCCGAGAACGCTGAGGCTGTGATGCGAGCGCGGCAAGCGTCATCGGATGCCGAGGCACAGGTGTCACTGCTTGACCCCATGCGCACTCGAGGTCGTTTAGAAGCTGAGGCGAGCCACACTGTTGCCAAGAAGCACAAACACTCCGAGGATCCAGGCCATATGTCAGTGTCTCTGTGGGCTTCGGACGATAAGCTGAGTTGCTATGCCCGTCTGGTGTCAGAGGTGCCAGATGCGAACCTCAGCTCGGGTGTGGTACTCTTTTGCTTAGTAGAAGCGGTCGTTCTCGCATCGGAGTTTCATTACACCAAGGCTGAGGTGCCCACGGAGGCTAGTTCTCCGGAAGCAGCACCTTCAGTGGGAGAGGCAGCTTCTGCAAGTGATGCTGGTGCAGTAGGGGCAGTGGAAGCAGGAGAAGGAGGATTTGGAACTGGTGGAGGAGTATCAAATGCTGGACCATCAGCAGAAGGAGCACAGGTGCACAGCGAGGGCAATCAGGAGGCTGAAATCACCTCCACAGAGGAAGTGCGCAGCCATCTTGGCCCTGGCACGGTCGCTCTAGACTACGGTGATGCCTCGGGCCTTCGCGCTGCCTTGACTGAAATCATCTTTTCTGATGGAGCCTCCCCGGAAGTGAACTGGTTGAAACTGAACTCCCGGTTCATAATAAGATTGGAACGATCAGCTTTCGGCGCCATACAAGCACCTCGTCTCATGGGCTACGGCGCTTTGCCTCTAGTGCCGCCTTTGAGCGTTCATCAGCGAGGTGTGGAGAAGTCCGAGCTGCTCACCTTCAGTGACATGTCGCCAGGTGATATTGACGCCACGCGCCAGATGATGTGCTTCGAAGAGATGCTCAACAGCCGCTACACCGCAGCTACCGTGAAGAACTACGCGCCGTGGTCGTTTGTCGGTCGATCTGTCTCCGAGAAGCTCCCTTCGCACGTGTTCAAACAAGTGCTCTCGCGCGCCTGTCTGTCACAGCCCGAGGTGCTTCACTTTTACGATCGCACTGCGGACCAGCTGTTGGTAGCGCTCTATCACCCTACGGCCAGGCACCGCTGCGGCGAGAAAGTGTGGAACGCCACCCAAGCCATCAGCACAAGGCCCCCCTTTCCCAATTGGTCAGCGCCCGAGTCCACAGCTGAGCTCACGCCGCGCACGCGTGACGCCATGACGGGGATGCTGGATTTGCGGAGCGACGAGCTGGCCAAGACCTCGAGCTTAACCACCAAACTGTTCCCGAGCGACCACGGCCTCATTGTTCTGAGCCGCTACCAAGCCCTGCCCTTAGCCTGGCTGTCGTGCTACAGGGATGAATATATCTTTGGCCTGCGGGCGTCACCCCACGCCGCGAGGCCCTTCCTCGAGGGCAAGCGGGGAGGTGGCAGCAGTCACAAGTCTGGCGAGCCGTCTACTGCGAGCGCACATGTAGCCCATTTCGTTGCGGACTGCGAGGACGACGTGCGAGTGGTGGTTAGTGAGGGGAGCACGCACCCAGCGAAGAATACAGTGGCGGTGACCATCTCAGCGCCCTCAGGCCTTGTGGCTTCAATCAATTCGGTGAGAAATTAGACCTGTTTTGACTTGCTGAGTTGTTGCTTCTCTTATTCGTGCATTCTTTTGCACCTTTATGAAATGTCTGATCACTTTGTGAACTCCCCCTTATAATCCCCTCATAAATCCTGCACTCCTTCTTCGCCCTAGGACGCAACGGCCACCATGCGGTTTGTGAGTGTTTCCAAGGCAGGTTTACCAGACTCTGCCCGCGCCGAGAAGGCTCGGTCTATAGGCCTTAAGGGTACTGTCACGCGCTCCTTGAGGGATGGCTCTGTGGAGATTTACCACGCTGATGGGTCGGTTCTTCGCAAGCAGGCAGGAGCTTCTCACTTCGTGTTGACCTCGCCTGACGGCAAGCGCCGCCGGGTGCCTGCTTCTTCACCCGCACAAGAGGAGGACAAGCACCACCATCACAGTGCGGGTGCTCGCCACGGCAAGGGTGGCCACGACGAAGAAGCTTCACCGTCAATTGAAGAGTTGCTCCCTGTAGAAGTGCATGCTGAGACGGATCCTGAAACATCGTCGCGCGTGCTGACACTCGTAGACGAGGATATCGGGGGTGGTCGCACCGTGGTAGTGTTCTATCCAGACGGTGCTCGTATGGCTCTGTTTCGCGACGGGACCTCCATTCGCACTGACCCGACCAAGGGGCATGTCCTGGTGGAGTCCCCAGGCTTCCCCTCCCTGTACCTCGATTTAGCCGTTGACTTGACAGCCCGCAAACACGCTCGCGGCGAAAAGGTATGGCGGGGTTTATGCATGGCTTGCTAAGCAGATGCTTGGAGAGATTTCTGTAGTGAGATTCGAGTTACTTCTTTTTCATTTTTTTCTCTCCTCCTCACTCAATCTCTCTCTTGTGTTCTCAATTTCAAACTCCCCCCTTTCGCACGACACAGGTGCCGGTGGCGACGGGAGGAGAGCGGGTGCGAAGTCGAGTAGCGATGCCCGATGGAACACAAGTGACTTGCACCTACAACACTCGAGTCACCTCCGATGTGCGGGGCAAACTTATTGTGCTGCGGCCGGACAAGACGGAGATCGTGGCTACGGACTCGCCTGCACATGTAGACGCCTGCAAGGTGCTCTTCCGCCCTCGGAGTACTTGGAATGGCGGCGAAGAAGCCTTTCAGAAGCTATGTGTGGGCGACCCTCAAGAAGCCCCTGTCACCGAGGCGCGCATCGCGAAAATGCACCAATCCGATTCACCGCCGCGCGCCGACAGCGTAGGCGTCTATGAGTTCAACTTGTTTCATGGTCGCCTGACAATGGAAGATACCGAGCACAATGTGTTTTACGCTTCAGTTAACCCCGAAAAAGTTGAGAAAAACGAAAAAGGGGCCACGTATGATGTGGAGCTGGCCGGCAAGCTACAGGGGGACGACGATAAAGCCGAAGCAGTGGTTGTGGACCCGATTCCGCCTCGCCTCTTTGTCATGTCGCGCGATGGGAGTGCGTCGGAGCTCTTGAGACCCGCTGACGTGTCGGACTTCGCCAAACGCTGTGCCCTTGGGTTGAAAGTGGAAACATCGCCCCAGGAAGACCTTACACGGGACCCCAAGGACCGTCCTGGCAGCAAGCAGCTGGTGCACCATATTATATTCGAGCGCCCCAAAGTGTCCACCTTTGCCCTGGCCTACCCCGACGCAGGTCATGTCGCGTGGCACCAGCACCGCCTGCCCGTGTGCGCTCGCAACGGTCTTGACACCTATCCCCGGGCGTCGCCACATGTAGTGGCACCTCGAGTGGTGGTGCGGCGAGCGTGGGAGGAGTTGCCACCCTTGGATGCGGAAGGCCGGGCACAGCTGATGGCAGACATCGAGAATTGCAATGCTTTTCGAAGGGTAAGTGTGTGAGAGAAATAGAGAAAGAGTCTCTTTGACTACTTGCCCGCGCAAATTGCCCTTCTTCCATCATAACTTTAATTCCTTGAACGCACACTATTCTCATTCCTTCCACCATGCACCAATTTCCTCTTTTGGGTCACTGCAGGCGCGCGAAGAGAGCAACGGCCGCTTCGAAGTCTCCGATGACCGCGACATTGCTGCCATTGAAGCAGAGGCGGCTGTCCAAAAGCAACTTCAAAAAGCGATGAAAACCGCAGCCACCAAAAGAAAAAGCGTGAAGGAAGGGAGCAAACCGAAGCAAACGGCGAGAAGTTTTACTTCAGTGGCAGAGACAGAAGACGGAGAAGAAGAAGAAACCAAAGAAAGAATGGACTGGAAGGACCAGGAGCCAGATTCTGAGAAGGAAAGCGAATTAACGCCTCGCGGTATGGCACTAGCTGAGGACAACATTTACGCAGAAGCTGAAGCGGCGTTTAGCGTGCACGCTGCTCCAGTATCCCCTAATATGGTACTTGCCATGCCGCCTTCGGCCCTGCAGGAAGCCTTAATTCAGGTCTGCAACCGCGGCGTCCCTCTCCAAGAAGCCGATGACCTGCTCCAATCTTTATCGTCGCGCTCCCACCAAGATCCAAACATGGTGTCCTTTGACGACTTTTTCCGAGTGTGCCGCAAGGCCATAACAGTAAACAATGCAGCAACAGAATCTACTGCAGAGGCTGGAGAAAGTGTGGAGCAAAAGAAAACGGCAAGCAGCTCCTCACCTGTGCAGTCCCTCACTGTGCCCGCATCAAAACCTCTGACTTTTTGGGACACCAAGGCGGGTCAGCGCATGCTTCTTCAAGACGACATCTCGAACAATAAGCAGCAGCCGCCGCGCCCGCCCGATACCAGCATGGCTGCGGGCGGAGGCATCAGCGCAGTCCGCAAGATCAATGACAAGCAGTCGAAACGAGGCAGCCCTACTAGCATCGCTGGACGCACGACTTCAGATGGGCCCTCTTCAGGGGAAAATCCCACTGCAACCTTTGAGGTGGTCCCTTCTGTTCTAGACCTAGGGAGCTGCGCGGCTGGTGCAGTGGTGTCGGGCGCTGTCAAGCTCACCAACGTGTCACCGAACCCGGCGCGCTTTCGTGTGCGGCCCGGAGCCAAGACGACCATCACAACGAGCCACAAGGGACCCGTGGCCAGCGGAGAGGCCGTGACCTTGAAGATCGAGCTCGAGGTGGGGCCAGAGGGAGGCGTTGTCGAGGACAAGGTTATGGTGGTCTCAGAGCACCACGAGCTGGCCATTGCAGTTGTGGCGCAGGTTTACCGTACGAAGGCGGCTCAATAAAAGGAAGATTCGGAGTTCCAAGTTGTTTCGCTTTCTGAAGACGCCTTTGTTTTGAATGTGCGGCTGGCTTAAGGGCCCATGCAGCAGCTGCCAACTGGGTTCGATTTAGGTCACTTTTCTTTCCTTGTGCTGTGTGTTTTGGTCTTAGCACTTAGCACCTTATTATACCGCGTAAAAATCCCCAAGGTCTGAAGCCGAAGGTAGAAAGGCACTTTTGGTAAAGGGGATATCTCGAGTAGAATACGAGACTGGATCTGAGGGAGCACTTATCACTTACCCCTTATCCCACCTCCAGTCCTCCAATCTCCTTTGGGTTTCTGCGATTCTGCGGGCGGGGTCGCTCTCAGTTCAACCAGCAGATCTGTGTCGGGCTGGCTGCAGTCGTCGTCGGTACAGTACGCACAGATACAGTACAGTTACGTAGCTAGTCCCTACAATAAAACATCTGACGTATTTTCTCCAGAATATAAGGCAAATACGTCGCGACGTATCGACTGTTCTGCTGACGTCATCACAAACAAATCATCAAATATACGCCTGTATACGGCGCTTGCCATGCATATAGTGAGAATTTGCCCTAATATAACGTAATTTACGGTACTGACGTATTGATTGACGTATTTGGGTCAAATATTTGACGTATTTTTGTAAGGCCTATACGTAGCTGATGAGGAAGTAGAGCTACCAGCTTCCATAGCAAGCTCTTGGTGCTCGGCAGCAGCGAGAGGAATCATTTGATTCTAGTGTTAGTAATTTATAGCTTTCCGCCGACGTGAATAGTTCTTCCCATTGCCACGAGTAGATATATGGCATCAAATTATCATCATCTCATGATACCAGCGTCAACATCGTTGTGAGTGTTTCTATTATGGGACGCAAGAAAGGTAGCATTGCCTCGAGCTCCTCGGCAGACGATAAAACCAACCATTCACCTGCAATCAAAGGGAAGGCTGGATCAAAAACAGCGACGAAGCAGGCTAGTGTTGATACTTCAGCTACGAAGAGTGGGGGCTCTCATTGTCCTGCTGACAGTATAGCACGCAAGCTACCAATCCCTCCCTCGCAGACTGTCTCGCCTGAGGAGGGCGCGTTTCTCAACAACTTCGCCTCTCTATCACTACCGCCTCGTGCTGGAGAGATTGATAAGAGGGCAACGAAGGCTGCGGAGGATGCGGTTGTAGCCAAAGCCGTCTCGACTCTAGAGCGCTTTCACATGTGCATTCTCCACAACACCTTAACACAAGAAGACGTAGCTACGATCCACGAAGAGTTCATTGGCCTGCTCGACTTCAAAGGCGACAGTGCGATTGGAGAAAAAGACGCCTCCAAGCGCAGTGGGACTCGCATGTACAATTGCCAGTGCCAAGTGGGCCCAGCGTGTGGCTTCAACGGTTGGAAGGTTGGCTCCGAAAAGACCCGATGCGCTCTGCATGACCCAAATCGACCGCCCATGGTATGGGAGCGAGTGTGCAACGCTTTCGGGTTCAATCACGTGGCGAGAGTGGAGGTGGTAACTAGTCACGTGGGTTGCCGTAATCAAGCGTGGCATACCGATGGCACGCACGGTCTCACGGTGATCTTTGCTCTGGTGGATGTTGATCAGCGAAAAGGGCCAACCGAAATCGACTTCACTTATCCTTTCAATACCTTACGTGCTGATCAAGGAAAAGTAAAAACGAAGGACCCATCGAGTCCTGATCGGTGCCATGCCGCTATGCCTGCGGGCTCAGTTCTTCTTTTCAATGCAAATGCGAGCCACCGGGGCACTGCGAATCTCAGCACTGGAGATCGACCTATCCTCGTTCTTGACACCTCCCCGCAGTGTGCTCAAGAGGATAATTCGCTCTGGGACTTGTAGCACATGAAAGTAATTGAGTGACTTTTTCTGCTATGTCCCTGTTGTGTGTGGTCCGTGTCGTCATGCATAGCACCAGGAAGCAGATATAACATTTTTTTCCTTACATATGGGGCTGTTTTAAAGTCAAAAGTCTGAAGCCGGCTAGTCGCAACCTCGTCGGAAAGTTAAAGTTAGAGGTCCGATAGGCCAATAACTTATTTTCCAATGTGCCAAGTGCCAATTAAAATTTTCCTATACGTCCAATTCGCTTTCCTTTCCTTTATCGCTCGTCCCTTTTTCTTAATCACCTTTAATTATGAGTAAACTCAACGAAAATAGTTGTATGGTAGCTGACATTCTGAAATCAGTTTCATCATAGTCCAAGGGAATCTGGGGTATAGGTTTAGGAATAACAGGTAGGCTTTCATATCGATTTCTGCCTTCACAGCACTCTGAATCTCGCATTGCACACTGGTAGTCGCTGTGTGGAATGCCCCCAAAGAGTGCAATTGGGTCTTAATCTTCCAAGTCATCGAGGTCGTCCAAGTCGTCGTCTCCGTCTAAGTAAAGCGACTCCTGCAGCGCTGCGGTCACGGCCTCTGTCCCAAGCGGATTCGCGGTGGGCGCTTCATCTTCGCTATCGCTATCGCTCTCAGCCGCGGCCTTGCTAGTAGGTGGCCTGCTTGCGGGCTTATCGTCGTCGTCGTCGGACGAGTCATCGGCGTCCGAATTCCTCTCGTATTTGTCCATGTCAGCCTACGAGCACACATGGGACAATTTTTAGATGTGGACATGCACAGCTAGGAGATATAGCAAGGGGCCGAGTGAAGAAGAAGAAAAACAAGTAGAAGTGGACATGAACAAAAGCTTAAAAGTTTACGATCATAGAATTCCAGCAGTCAGTGATCTCGTCTAGCGTCTCTCATCAGAAGTTGACAAACACGCTTGCTACTACACTAAACCAACCTGTTCGTCATCCACGAAGAGGGCAGCATTGTACGCAAAGAGCTCTTTCCCCGATAAAACACTGAGGCCTTTGCCGCCTTTCTTCTTTTTCATTTCAGCCGTCACCTTGGCCACAGCTGCCTGTCGCACTTTTTCAGCTTTCCGGGCTTTCCACTCAGCTAGAGTCTTCTCTGTGACGGGCGTGCCAGCTACTCCCTCTGACCGCATCTTTGCCCGCTGAATCTCAATCACCTGCTCTAGGGTCAGCTTTTCTGAGACGCCTGTCTTCATAAAGTGGTCAAGCTCGGCCGTCAACTCTTCGGGTGAGAGCTCGTTGAGCATGCCGGTGGAGGCTAACATCTCATCCGCAATATAAGGGTAATCCTTCAATATTTTCGTTTTTTCGGATTCGTCTTTCTTCAATTTGTTTGCTTGTTCCTTTGCCTTTTCCTGCTTCGTTTTTTCCTTCTTCTTTGCTCCAGCGTCCAGCGCTGCCCCAAAGAGCGCTCGCAACTCTTCGTCAGCCTGTAAGAACACGATGGAAGGGGGCGCACACATCAAATATGCAAGACGAAAACCCTCAAGATACATAAAGTTTGCAAGGGGCAAATGTGCCATGCCTGCATTTTGGCGATTTTCGCATTTTTCTTTTCCTGTGCCGCCTTTTCTTGCGCTGCCAACGAAGAGCCTTTCACTGATGTCGTGATCCGTTTGATTTCCTTTTGAACCACCTACGAATACCGTTGAGGCGAAGAACATGGGAAATGAGCTCTAGTATAAGAAGTTGCCTGGGGTTTTAGCTTGGATGCAAATAAACTTCTACGCAACGCACCTTACTCTTGTTTTTGTTTTTCAAACCGAACGTCTTATCGGCTACCTTTTGATCCTATCGAGTCAGAAATCCAGAGTACACGTTCACGTTAGTCAGGTGAGAAGTGGAGTGGCATCGCTGTAATCCCAGCCCCTTGGTACACCACTATGGCTCCAAAGTATTCTATATCTTCCTATTTGAGTGTGCAACATTAATTAAGCTTTTCGTTGAATCGGAACGAATAGCATAACAATAGGTGCCACAGAGGTAACACTATTCATGGCTTTCCACATGACCCACTCTACAAAAACCCTCGCCCAAGAGCTGTCCTGATGCTAGGTTACATCTAGTCTCCGGTACACTTTAGAATTCGCGCACATGTGCTACATTCTAAAACAAACCAGCTGCGCGCGCTTCTGCTTCGACGCCATTCTAGTCGCAGGTTGCTTGAAAGGACAGACTCACAAAGAATTAATGAATTCAAAAGGCTAGCTGTGGATGTAGCTAGCTCAAGGTGTACTTACTGTATGTACCATGTACCGGTTGTACCGTACACTGTACTACAGATTACAGATACTACAGATACGCAACATTTTTGACCTTTGTTCGCATTTCATAACTGACCCCAATTCAATACCAATGCAGATGCAGATGCTACAGAATTGGTACGTGGTACGAGGAGGACTGCCTAATGCTCTAAAGCCGGTTCATAAATGGGGGTATAGGTACGTTTGACTTAATTTTAAACTAGGGATGTCGCTCAAAGAATCACAAAGGCCTCCACATGTTCTCTTGTGTGAGTGTGTGAGGCTGATGTGCTTCTCTGTCGCGTGTGATGCGGGAACTGAAAAACGACCAATGAATACATACTGCGCACCAGCAGCAGCAACATTGTCACTTCCGCCGCCAATAAAAAGCCCCAACTGCTGATTCATAGTCGCAGTGTAATTTCTGGTGAACTTTCAGCTTTTACATAGCGCCCGCATTTCTTTGCATGCGCACCCCAGCATCCGAGTCGAAAGTGTTGCTGGTGGATAGTTCAATCCGCTCGTTCATCTTCGCAAGCGTGCCATTCAGCATAGAGCCAAACTCGAGAGCCATGTCATCCATTTTCGCCTACACGAAAGGCACATTGCATTAAGGCAGGCTCATACAAACGAGTCGACACAGTACGCAACCTTTAACTCTCGGGCGAATGTGTGCAAGGGGGCTGGAGTGTCATTTACCTTCAGAGCGAAAACCTCGGCATCTTTTTCAGCGATCTCGTCATCTTTTTGCTGCCTGACTGTTATGTGCCGCTCCTCTTCTGAAGCCAATTGCTCCTTTAAATCACCGACGGTGCGAGACAGAAGCGCGATCTGCCAGACGGAAATTAGAGAAAACATAATTCCTGAATTTATGCGCCCTTCATACAATACCAGTGACAGGTAACCCCTTCCTCGCCACTCCCCTAACCCTCTTACCTTTTCTACGAGCGTCCCCTGCATTAATTCAAACTGCTGCGTCATCTCCGCTGTCATTTGATTGGTGGAGTTTTTCGTGAGGCTCGAGTTCGTCAACGTGGATTGCAGTTCGCTTTCAATTGCGCGCTGAGCTGCTGCGGCTTCTAATATCACCTCAGTGCGATTACCTAGCATAGAAATTTGGTTAAGTTACATTAGCATCCGATAGAGGGCATGCAGCTTTGGAAAAGAGTATATCGTGCTTGAAAAGCATCCTGGGCTACACTTACGGAGCTGAAGTTCGAGGGTGGTATTCTTCATAGCTAACTCCTTCAATTCCTCCTCCGGGCTAGGGCCTTCACCATCGGCTTTCTTTTCTGCCTTCTTCGGCGGCATCGAAGGCTAGATAACTACTTTCTTTGCGACTCGGTAAGGATAAATGTTGCGTGTCGGCAACCGTTGAGGTTGAAGTCTCACGGCTAGCACAGCCGTTTGATGAAGTCACGTCTAGGTTGATTAAACCACAGTAGCACAGAAGTGGATTGTATACTATTAATCGTGACTCCGTATAGGCCAAAAACGAGGTGCCTACGTTGTGATGCTTGCGATCTACTTAAAGACACAACTGCACAAATACGCAATCTTTCTTAGCTCCTAAGCGAAGCTTTTGTTGCGTTAAAAAAATTATGTTCTAGCTTGCTATAGTGGTCCACAGTCCACAGCACACAGCACAGAGATGCACGGAAGCTCTAATCTGATATCGAACATAAATATATCACAAAATGTTTTAGCGAAATCCATACTCTAGCTACTAGAGCAGAGCACGGCGACGGAGATTGTTGCGAAGTCATTAGTCAGCGAAGCCTGCATTTTGAGCCTTTAGCATTAGCCTAGAGCTCAACTACTCAAGATCTTTTGCTTCGAGCGATTTCTCTTAATACTTTCACTCAACTCTGGCCAAATTTTACTTAGCTCCTGAGCAGACAAGATGGCTTCTCTAGCTGCAGAAGAAGAGGCAGCACAGCGAGCTGCAACAGAAGAGGCCATTTCACAGCTGGGAGAAGTTTTAGAGATGGCAAAAGAACACGGGCCAAAGCAGCCTCAACTTCGAGAAATGGCTAGTGAATTTTTTCTAGGCTTGACTGACACAGAGCAGGGGCGACGCGCACTGCACACACAGGGCGCAACCAAAGTGCTCCTGTCTTGGTGTGGTGACAGCGTCGATGCGGTCGCAGCGTCCTCTTACGAAGCCCTCGTGAACCTATCGAGTGACGTGCTCGAGGCAAGGCTTGAGTTTATGCTCGGTTTGAAGGCTGTTGATCGTGTATTTGAGACCTTGAAGGACAATGCAGTGTCGGCTCGTCTTACCAACGCAGCGCTTATGTTTCTCTCGAATTTGACAACTGCTAAAGATGCCTGCATGGATGCTCTGCAGTCATCGCTCGGTGATCCTTTGCTCATTGGTGTTCGCATGCGCCGCCTCGTTGAAAAGTTCCTAGACCCAGCCTTGCAGCCGAAGGCGGAGGGCGAGCTTGATGCCTGGGAACATGTAGCGTCGGTCCTTTGCAACGTCAGCCAGCTTCAGGACGGCCGCGACCTGCTTCGCCGCCGCAGCACCAACGTTTTGCCGCGCCTGATTCTTGAACTTGAGTCCCCGTCGGCAGTGCGGCGGCGAGGCACAGCGGCTGCCCTGCGCAACTGCTGTTACGAAACGCTGGACCATGATTGGCTGCTGCACGAGGTTGGTCTCCTGGGCCGGCTGTTGCTTTCTCTGGCAGGCCCGGAGCCGATGACGGCAGGCGAAACCAACGGCATGGAGGAATTGGTGTTGACGAAACTGGAAGCTCAGGGGGCCAACAAGCAACGCGAGCCGGATTTCGAGACCCGAAAGGCCATCTTGAACGCATTGCACCTGCTGTGCTCAACTAAGGTATGCAAGCCCAATGGCCTACCACTCAATTGGTTTCAGAGAACAAAACGAACCACTTCTCATTCGAACCGTCTGTTGTGCATTCACCGCAGACTTCGCGGCAGTACATGCGGCGGAAACGAGCCTACCCTATCATCCGCAATGCCGATATGGCAGAAGAAGAAGGGTCAGAACTCAAGGAAATGTTCTACAGGTAAGAAAACCGTGACTTTTTTGAAGCCATCTGCTTACTAGTTTTAGAATAAAGCTTTACTTTTTGTTCCCATGAAAACGTGTAACCCACCTCCTTGACTTTTTGCATGATCCAGCGTGGTGTCTTTTCTGATCAAAGACGAAGAAGAGGGCGACAACGAAGACGTGATAGGCGCTGGCGATCCCGAGTACAACCCAGATGACGATCTGGTGAGAGACTAGTGGGATGGTGGCCCTAAACGTTATCTTTTCAACTTGCATGAAGGTCTGCATGTGCTCGTCTTTCATGCCATTGCTTTGTTTGCCCAATCAACCAGGTGCACGGCTCGCCTGACTTGCCGCAAAACAGAAGCCGAGCCGACATTGAGCGCTCGGAAAAGACGGGGCTGTTGATGGAACCTGAGGACCTGGAGGACGACGACGGGGCCATGAACACGGTCGATTAAGGAGCCGGGAAAATGATGCGCTCATCGCGTAGTTCTATAGCGAATTAATCTGCGCCTCTATCGAATAGATCCGCTTGGATTGCATTAGTTCGAGTCTGCCGATGATTTTTCTTGAACAATCACAATTACCTACCAAATACCAAATATAAACCAAAGTATTCGGCTTGTTGTTGTACAGCAGCAAAGAGGCGAACTGCGCCATGTAGCAGCAGTGAACTTTCGCTACCGGGGGGGGGGGGGGGATAATCGAGCGGCCGCTTGGAAACTAGAACGAACTCCAACTCAATACAATATAGTTCTAAATTCTAAATCGGTGAATCGGTGTTGGTGTTGGGGTTGAGAAATGGAAATGGAAATGGAAAAAGTAGAATTGCCGCTGTGACACTACGATTGCCCCGTGGAAGTACATCTCAAGCATCCCGGGTGAATTATACCAGAGCTATTTTTTTATTTTCGGCATAAGTGCTTGTCCAGAACAAAAATCTGTGTAGCGTTGCCAGTTAGCTCGAGGAGTTCGAGTCCGCTTTCGGATGACTCGGGTTTGTCATTTTTTCGCTCCAGAGTCCCCCATTTCTCCTTCGACCCGAATGAGGACTTCTTCCTTTGGATTGATTTGTGGGTAATCCCCAAGACTCATTGGGTCTATCAGCGGGCCAACGTTCGAATCTTCAAGGAACATGTGCTGTAAGTGGATAGGTATGCCGCACTCCAAAGCTACGAAGGACTTTAGAACTTCTACCGTATGGCCCATCTGAAACTCGCCCTCGAGCTACCGACATTTGTATAACAGAAAGAAGACATAATTCAGGTTAGCAGCATATGTGCACTATCAATAAAAACATTGGAATCCCATTGCATGAAATGTTTTGCTAGTACCAAACTACCTCACCTGCGAGCCATCTGGAAGGTCAAATAAACACCGAACAGCAGTCGTTGCCCGCTGCATCACCTGCACATCAAGTTGGAAAAGAAAGAGTCAAATGAGTATTCAAAAATGTAAACCAATGCATCGCTCGATAACAAGTAAATTACTACCTCGTCAGCCTCGCTCAGTTCTCCTTTCGCGCCACCTGAACGGCCTACTGCATCCAAGTCGATAGCAAAACCTAGCAAAGCAATAAGATACAGGAATGAAACAACAGAACTTGGTACTTCTTCATATCTCTGGCTTCACCTTTTCTAGTCTCCGCCAGTGAGGTAGGTAGCGACTCCGGGATGATGAGGAATTCGCGGCCTTCATCATCGTCTTTAAACTCTCGGCCATTCTCTTCGCCTTTCGCCTCGGAGACATTGGGCTCCCCGTCATACTTAGCCTCAGCAGACATTAAAATTTATTCTTTAAGCCTTCTCGCTCACTAGTTCGTAGCGAAATTGGCTCGCTAGGGTCGTGTAGTTTGTTACGCAGTATAACGCAGTAACTGTTTCCGAACTGTAGACTTGACAAGCGGCTTTACCCGAAACATTTACAAAAGCTACTACAGGGGGAATTTCAATAAAGCTACAACACCGAAGTCTAAGCTCAAGTACTTACATTGATACATTGCTAGGTCCTACAGCTGCAGCCAGGGTTTCGATTCCCGTTTCTGCAGAATTCACACGCGAGGGCCATGAAATCATTTCACGTAATGCTCCACGGGATTTCCGCGGGATTTCCGCGCCGTATTGATAAAGGCACTGTCAAATCCTCGTCGCGGAAATCACATCCGATTGGTAAACATGTAAAATAAACATTTCCCTTTCCGCGGGAATTCCGCGGAATTTCCCACGGGAATCCTAATCTAGACTTCAGCTCTTTGCAGCGCCCTAATCTCTATTTCTTCCAAAGATTTGTAGTTGCAGTGCGCACCAAAGCCCCTTAAAAAAAATCACACAGTAGCTAGTCGCTACGATTTCGACTACAAAATTTGGTCTAGTTTATGACTTCAGGAAGAAAAAGAAACACAAGTAGCAAGCTGACGCCGATAAGGCCAGCCTTCCAAACAAGCCAAACTGGGATAGGTCCTCTCGTGCATACAAGAACAGAACGTCACGACTCATCTAGAGGAGCTGCCTAGGACTCGTACTTAGATTCATCTGCGGGCCTAAGAGAGTTCGCGAAGCCAAATAAATCAGAGCTCAAGCTTCCTAGGTCATTCCGAAGGACCTGTCTCTTTTATGGGAAGCGACGCTTTAGTGACCTCCTCAGATACCTCCTCGGCAACATTGCTAGTCTCCACAACAGCCGGACGCGGAGTTCCGTAATCGCTCATGGCCGCCAATTCGCCGCTGGCAAGCATTCGAGCATACTCGTCGTCACCTACTAGCCTTGACGTGCCCGGCCCCTGAAGCAATGACGCAGAAATGTAAAAAGATAAATGAAATAACATTTGCAGGCATCTATATAAATACCTTCAGTTGTAGAACTGCGAGGTGTCCTGCTCCAAGAGGATCCGATATTGCAAGCTCCGGTTCCTCCAACAAGCGATGGTTAACGGACATCAATGACCCTTTCACGCCGCAGCGCGCTAGGTGTCGCTCGCCGTCCGTTGTGACAATGGCGCAAATAACGAGCCCAGGGTGCACAGCAAGGGCTCCTCGTTTCTTCTTTCCTTTGATTTCAATCTCTGCGAGGTCTTCTGAGCCCCGCGGTCCCACCTTGAAGTCTACACTCGCTATCTGAAGCTTTCGCTGCAGGACTGGGTGCGAAGGCGCCAAACACACCACTGCGATGCCATTCAAGTGACTCAAGATACACGCATGAGCACGTGGGTCGAAACCAACTTTGAAGTAACGGCGCGGATCCGAGGGCGGTGGCACCATTTGATCTGGCGGGCAACACTCGACGTCGACAATTTTACGTCTCTTTGGAGGTGGAAGGCCATTGCTAGCAGAGCAATTCATCCTACCGAACTAAGAAGCTCTCTTTGCCGCTACTCTTGGTAGAGAAGGCGAGCTTAATATCGGCTGTCTACAGTCAGGCTAGGACGTGTGAAGCTTCACAGCTTCTAAAACGATCAGCCAGTTGCAGGAGTCTGAGTATACGGTAGCAGATTAGTATTCAAATGCAGCCTAGCAGCTACCTAGGGTTCGAGCCGCACTATTTTTCGCACCCGAAATAATGTCGCTGCCAATGTATTCCTCAGGAGCTGCTCGTTGTCTGCTATCTCTGCAGTATCCTGTGTGAGCTCTCTATCTGCACCAAGATTACGATATTACGATTTGTTTGCTTGGCCAACAAGGCTGAATTCTCTTCACGACATCAATAAAAAGTACCCCTGTACTAGCTTCAATCTCGCTTGCGCTAAAATGCTGTGTCGTGTACTACAGACGTACTACCGTAGCTAGGTAGCTATTATTCTGCAGCTAGCCAACAAGAAGTTAGCTGTAAATCTGTGGTACATCATAAGCGCCCTTAAGCCCAGAAGTCTAGCTCGTTACTCGAGCACGTCGTGGCCCTGCAGCCTCCAGCGAGACGAAGAAACACCCGTCATCACAACTGTCGTCACTTCACGAGCTGGGATTGTAATTTGATCATTGATCCAAGCAGCACAGCTTCATCTTCATTTTATCGTCATGCTCTCTGCGGCTAGTCCCATTTTACGGCCAAAGCCAAGCTGGCTTAAGGCTGTGCAACGTCCCCTGAGTTCTGGCTCACCTCCTGAGAATTCTGACAAGCTAGCCGGCGAAGACGAAGGCAGGAAGCGAGTACCCAAGCCGACGCCTCATGCTGCTGCCACCATTTTGCAGAGCGCTTGTTTGCGCACTACCGCTACGCCACGGCCTCAACCAACCTTATTTCACCTAGCAGGGCTCGAAGCGAGGCCCTTGTGGAGTGCTCAAAACGCGCGTGCAAGCGGGGGCTTCGACGACGGCTCTGCACCGCCAGATGACTCGACGGCAACCAATGAGAAGACGCCAGCGAGTTTGGCGTTTCCGTGGCTCTCAGAGCTTGCTCGGCCTGAAAATGTAGAGGCCATGACAAGCGAGTACGAGGCTCTCGTTGCAGACGGGGTTCCTTCTGACTACAGTACAAAAGATAGCTCACGAGAAGGCGGGGAACACAAGATGCACAAAGGTAAACGAGGCTGTGGAGTACAGCAGCTAGAGTGTTCACGCAGTGAGGCTACACACCCGTATTTTGCCATACAATTACTATTTTTTCACCTGTGCTACGATGGTTGCTCATCACAATGGCTTTTTTTCCAGGCGATTGGTCGTGGCACACTTACGTGAGTAAAGGAGTCGCTCAGTCCCAGTTTCAGGAGCGCTGCCCTAAGACTGCTCGGCTTCTCAAGGAGGTCTGTGCTCCTATATTTTGATCGTGTTGACTCAGTGTGGGGTTGGTACTTTAGAATTTCTCTTTACCAACCTCTGCTGCCGTGTGTTTCTAGGTGGTAGGGAGCGACTTGATGCTCGGCACGCCGTTTTCGTTTGCGTTTTTCTCGACGCTGCACCCGGAGAGCTCCATCGCGCCGCACGCCGCCCCCTGTAACCTGAGGCTGCGCGTGCATCTGCCCCTACTCGACGCGTCGCCCGACCCTCTGCAGTGCGGCCTCCGGGTAGGCAACGAAGTGGTGCCTTGGACCCGAGCCAACGGCCCCGTAGTGTTCGATGATGCCTACGAACATGAGGTGGGGCAACATAGATAAATTTGTTCATACCGTAGTAAAATTTAAAGTTCGGAAATGTTTTTGTGTTGCCGCTTGTCTCACAGACCTCAGTTGAATCCTTTTTCTCAAACACATTTCGTTTTACAGGTTTGGAATCGCACGAGCACACCGCGCACTGTCCTTCTCTTCGATGTGTGGCACCCTGGCATTACTCTCGCTGAACGCATTTCGATCATCGAAATGTTTGAATCGATGAAACGCTGATGTCGTCGAGATAAAGGATCATCATCAAGATCTCGACACACGCGCTCGCACTTGGCGAAATTTTGGATATCTTCAGGCGCTTACGTAGCAAATCAGCTTTTCTTCAGAGAGCCCCTTTATTTCAGGGACTTTCAAATCCCAGATTCAGAATACTTCTCCTCTCATACGTACGACTCACGAGGCCAAGCCTTCCATAAATTCTAAGCTAAGCTACAGAAAATAGCGAATTCGCTATCTCCGAGGAGCTTCTGCTTCTAAAGCATCTTACTTATTCTGTAACTTTGGAAGTCGGCACGTGGCGTGCTTAAATGGCCAGGGCAGTTATAAATAATAATTATACAAATTCCAATTTACAATTTATTTTTTGGATTTGGACTTGAGCTTGAGGACCCTCCAGCAGGTGGATCGCTAGAATAACATTGCTATTATGCGAATACTCTTCCCCTACTTGGCTGCTCTTTCGAAAGGGCCCCCTCAAAGCAATTCATTCACCGGGCAGGGCTGCTTCTGGTGTGAAATTGTGGACTTCCCGGCGGAATTCCGTGCCGATAAAAAGTGTGCGGGGACGGTGGACCGCGAAGGTTGCTTAGTCTCTGCTGCTGCTCCCGCTGCTGATGTTCTTGCTCCCGCTGCTCTTGCTGTTGCTGATGTTGAAGTGCTTCCACCATTTGCCGCAGCTCCCCCTGTTTGTCGAGCACACTCGCGAGGTCGTTCTCGGCATCTTCGCGTGCTTCCTGCGCCTCTCTCAAGGCTGTAGCGTATTCGTCCGCGCGAGCCACCGCCTCTTCCAAACTTCCTTTCAACCGCACCACTTCTGCTTCCGAGCGCTCTAATTCGCCGAGGACCATCCGAGAAGGCTGCGACACTGCGCAGCTCACGTGATGCTCCAGCTCGGCGATTCGCGCGCGCTGATTGGCTGCTTCTGAGCGGGCCTTTTCCAGAACAGCCGTCTGAGCTTCGAGGGCCCGCTCTTTTTCCAGGAGTTGCTTCGCGAGAAAGACCGCCTTTTTGAGACGATTGGAATAAAAGGAAATGAAGTTACAACGTGAGAGAGCTCCTATGAGTGCAGCAAAAAAACACATACAATCGAGTTGGGGGCATAGTCAAGCCAACTGCCATCATAGCATGTAACGACGCGCTTTTCATTCGATTTCTTCTCTACTGAACACAGCACACCTGTCGCATGCGCCTCTCGCTGCCCAGTCCTCCCCCTTTTTCTCCTCCCCCCATCAGGGCCAAAGCTTCCTCGTTTCCAGCAGCTCGCATCACTGCTGCATCCAGCTCGATTTCAAGGCCATCGTACACCTATCAAAAGTCAAAATACGTTGCACGCACACATAGCAGCGGCAATCGTGGAGCGAGTAAGCATACATAATTTCTCCATATTCCCTTCTTCGACATTTTTTACCGGACTACGTTTTGTATGAATTCAATTGAAATGCGTTGTACATGCATATTGTAACTCTCTTGTCAAGCAATCTCAATACCTCCAGCGCTCGGCATTTCTCCTCGAGCTGCAGCTTCCATTTCTGTTCCGCTTCTGAGGAGGAATCTTCCAAGGTCCGGAAAGCAACTTCGTGCGCTGCCACTTGCTTCTTCAGCGCCTCTACATGTAAGGTTAAGTCCGCGATTTCCGCCGTTTTCCCTTCGTGCGCGGACACTAAGCTCGTGTGCTCAAATGCTTTCACTTTCAACTCCGACCGCAATTCCGCACACCTATTTTAAACACAAGGAACAGGGTGAGGTCACCAACAAAAAAGGCGCACCTATACACACATACAGGCCGCAGCACACCCTTATCCCACCTTGACCAACACCAACCATCAATGCTTCATGTCACTCGCAAACACTGCTTGAGTACATTTAGCTTTCAATCTCTCTCTCTTGTCTCACCGGTGCTCAGCGGCACTGTACTCCGCGGCTGCTGTCTTGGTGGTATGGTCGTATTCCGCGCGGAGAGCGCCTAACTGCTCGCGGCATCGCTCTGCTTCAGCGAGGGCTAAATCTACACATTTAAGAAAGACAAAGCGCGCGGTTATAATGTTGACGGCACGTGTAAAAATGCAAAAAATATGAAAAAGTTGCAAAGGGGAGCTGAAAAGATAGAAAACTGGAGAGTAAGAGTATGTTAATGTACTTTGCGCACACACTATGAAAATGAGACGCTTCCCCAAGCCTAATCCCTTGAACCAAATCCTTACCTCTAGCTTCTCTCAGAGTTTCGCATTCTCGTCGGTGGACAGATCCCAATCCTTCACGAATTGAACTCAATTCCGCGGCCGTGGCAGCCCTCGCTCGCGCTAGCTCACTCCCAATACGATCATCGTACGCCGCGCGGGATTCGTTGCGCAATTGCTCTAGCGCCGCTCCTAACTGCTCCTTGCTGGTTTCCGCTTCTCGCAGCTTTTCTTGGCAGGCCTCCACCGCTCTCTCGGCACGATCCGAGCGGTTGTAGGCTTTCTCCACTTCCTTCTGCAAATAGCCCTTGTCCATCTCCAGGTACCCAACTGCATGCTCCAGGTCCCCTACTCGCGCCGTCGCACTCCGCGCGCTGGCTTGTGCTTCCGTGAGCGACTCTTGCTGGGCCGCTACCTGAGCCTGCGAGCTCAACAACTGAGCTTCGGACCGAGCGCACCTCTCGGAGAGCTCTCCGTGCTCGCGACCTTTGGGTTCCAATTGCAGGCACTTGCGCTCAGATCGGTCCAAACGTGCTCGCAAGTCGTCAGCCCACCTTATTCGAACGCACACATACAGGGGCACAACAACACACGCATGAGAATTTACTAAAGAAGAGACTTCAGCACTGCGCACGTCTTTATTGGATAAGCACGTAAGACACACGCGCGCATGCTTGCTCAGATACATTTCCTTCCTTCCTCACCTCTTGGCACTCTCAAGCTCGAGCCGCAGACCCTCTTCCCTCTGCGCTGACGCGACCGCCGCTCGCTGCATGTCCCGCTTCTCAGCTTCATTTGCATGGTCCGCCTGTTGCCTTGCCTCTGCCGCAGCCTGCGCATCCCGCCGGCTTTCTTCGATTTCCTGCTTGAGCTGCAGCCGCTGGCCGTAGACCTGGAGGCACACGAACTCGCGCAGGCTGAGGTCGCTCTCGCTGGCGTGGCGGAGCTCTTCGTAAGTGGCTTCAGACACATCCAAATCCCTGCACAGGTGGACAGAAACAGGAAAAAGGAAAAAAATAAGGAAAATATATTTCTTTTATTTCTTTTACAAATATGCAAGCGAGATTCTGTCCGAACACACTACGTGTTTACCGAAAGGCGTTTTTCTGGTCCATGAGCATTGCTTTGAGGCGATCGTTCGATGCTTTCAGCTCAGAGGCAGTCATTTGCAGCGAGCGCTCATTAGCCTGAAAGCATATTTACAGGAAGAGTGGGCATGCGTAGTAGTGGTAAAAGCAAAAAGGACCCATCACGGGCACACAGAAACAGTAGGTACTGAGCAAAAGGCCAGTACCAGCAAAAAGATCAGAAGCTCATAATAAAGCGATTCTATTGCACCTGGCGCAGGTTCTCTGCTTCCGCGAGCGCTGCTGCCTTGCTGAGCCTCTCTTCGCTGAGCTTCGCATCCAAGCCACGTGTCTCGGCTAGCAAGCTCGCGATCTGCTGCTGCATCTGGGCTACCATACCCGCAGGAACTCCAGTAGCTAGGTCAAAGGGAGCAGACTTGCTCCTTCCGTGCTCGTAACTAGAGGCTGACGCATCGTCCTCGCCATTGCCGTAGCCGGCCTGCACTTTGAAATCTTCGAAGGAGCCAGGTAAACTCAGGCTCACCGACAACTCGTCATCCTGATGCACCTCAAACCCAGCTGCGTCGCCCCAATCGTCCGAAGGGGAGTTCCCTCCTCCGTGCGGTGAAGGGCCCGAAATACTACCGCCATCCTCAGCCTGTTCTCTGCTCTCACGGCCAGCGTCAAAAGATGCTGAGAAGTTCACGGCGGCTTGATCTGCCTCGTCCACACATGCCAGCCCGATATTGGCCGCTGTTTCACGAAGGAGCTGCCGCTTGGACTCTAAAGTCGACATTCAACAACGCACTCGAAAATGTTTCGTCGATCCTAGGCGTACATGTAACGGAGAGCAGTGGGCCCAACTGTAACCTTGGGCAGTTGAGTATAGGGCCAGAGTTGAAACAGGAAAATCGTGGAGAAACGAAACACCAACTTTTTGGGGGCTGTTTCGCATGGCACTCAAAAGTAGAAACGAAACAGGAAACTAGCTCCGA
>Ga0307930_1000593_pt1 | contig 28997 bp, 34 predicted proteins | sample OrgLakmetageno46_FD_203161 | JGI IMG/M metagenome (GOLD analysis project Ga0307930, IMG submission 203161) | Saline water microbial communities from Organic Lake, Antarctica - #46 | ecosystem: Environmental > Aquatic > Non-marine Saline and Alkaline > Saline | place: Antarctica: Organic Lake...
GCTTGCGCGTTTTTGCCCACTGTCGTGTCAGGATCAGCGGTGGCAGCTGCGTGAAACCACTGCAGAGCTGTCTTGAGGACACTGCTGTCGCCGCCTTGGGACGCAAGCGTGTGGCCGTAGTTGTACATGCCTCCCTGATGACCACCTTCGGCAGCCCGCTGGAACCACACCAAAGCACTCTCGCCGTGCAGAGTGCTAGCCCGCGCAGCGAGCGCCAGCCCGAGATTGTTCATGGCAGCGAGTGAGCCCGCGGAAGCAGCGCTGTAGAACCAGGATTCCGCTGCGTCCGCATTCAATGCCAAGCCAAGCTTGCCCCGCTGAAGTGCCTGAATTGATAGGTAACGTACAGTATAGATAGATGGTTATGAAGTGCACAAAGCTCGGCTGCCTCATGAGGAGTCACGACCATGGGGAACACTTCACAGCACACAATTGAAAGGCTGTTCAACGACAACAACAAACCAGAGCTAGGGTGTTTTGGGCGTCGGCGCAGCCTCCTTTTGCTGAAGCCTCTAACACAGCTCTTGCATTCGCCTGAGTCTCTGCTGCACCAGTGCGCACTAATGTTCGATATTGCTCATACAACTCTGCTGCGCTAGGCTCTATAGTGTTAGCCACCACAGCGGCCCCAAAAAGGAGGAAGGCTACCACTAGCCAAGGGCGCCACATTTACTTGAAAGAATGAATGATTTTTCTTTTCAGTTCAGTGTTCCAATTATCAACTCGTCGTAGTCTGTCTGTCAGCCTGCGCACCCTAGAGTCTTTATCAAACTACGTAAATAGTCTTTCGGCTATTCTATTGCGGAGGCCTAATAGTGCGATAAGTACGGTGGCACTACTGTGGGGGCACAAAACTATCGAGAGAGCACTCAAGCCCTCTGAAGGAAAACTCAAATTAATGTCGTATGTGCTACCAATCGCGCAAGCGTGTGAACGGGGAGTTTGGAGGCTACTGAAGCTTATGATTACTACAGGTAGGAAAGCTCTAGCTAGCTACAGTGCTACAGTAGCCACGAGCTATCCATCGTCCATCGTAAGTCCATGACATGATGACATGGGCAATGGGCAATGGGCAATGAGCAATGAGCAATGAGCAATGAGCAATAATTGTTTCCCTGTACCTACAATAAAAAAGGACGACCCGATGACTCAGCGTCTCCCATACTGCAGCTTCCTCATCATCAGCAGTCCTACAAAAATATTTCGTTTGCTCCAGCTTTCGACACAACGTCCCTAAGGTGCTAAGAAGTGAGCGCAGGAGCTGCTCTGCATTCACGACTCCGGGCGCTCTGCTTTTCTTTCGACGGTGCTTCCAGGCACTTTTAATTTTGTAGGAATGTCTGCCGAGTGGCTCCTAACGAAGGCCAATCCATGGGAACTCCCAGCTGCTTATTGGGTATTCGGCTTTTTTGCAATTCGTGGCGCCATTGGAGTATACGACCATTTAGTCATTGGCATCGTTGAAATGCTAAAGCTGGCGAAGCTGCCTACTCGGGCGGAGGATGCGCCACCGGTGCGATATGTAGGGCTGGATGCAACCTCCATTGCCTACCTAATTGTGAATGCATTACAAGAATGGATATTCGTGCAAAACCTTTGTTACTACATCTGGCATTCGCCTGCGGTGCCTAAAGAGTTGGCTGGCGTTACTTTGCTAAATACGATCGGTGCACTATGGTTTATGTTCGTGGTCCTCGACTTGTGCTACGCGCCAATGCACCGCTTCTTGCACTGGCGGCCAGTGTACCCTTACATCCATAAGCACCACCACCGCCAAATATTTCCTGTACGGGGCTACCTCGACGCTGGAAATGAGCACCCAGTGGAGCACTTCATCGGCACGAGCTGCACCTGGGTGGCTGTCTACACTGCCGTATTGGTGAGGCGACAGTCAAGGGTGTAGGAGAAGTGAAATGTGGAGTGGATGATTTGTATAGTATTGGTTTATGGATGAAACTCCGCATTGGCGTTTGACTTCGAAGTTATTTGTGTCGCGTTGATTTGTCCTGCTGGCTATTCTTCTACATTCATATACAATTGCCATGCTTTCAAGGTGCTGCACGCGCACGCTTCCACGATTTTCCTCTTTTTCAACGTGCACGCGGCGTTGGCCATGCTGAACCACAGCGAGTACGATGTCGACTTGACGGTGAGACTCAGCGCGATTCTAGATCTCTGTTCCGTTTCCTTGGTCTTTGGTAATGCATGTGCGTAAATTCAATGAACACGTACCTAACGGTCTGTGTTACTATGGTGCCTGTGTAGATCCTGGGTTTGAATTACAGCGTCAAGGCACACGAGCTTCACCACCGGAAGTTCACCACCAATTATGCCCAATATTGGATGGGCATTGACAAATTTATGGGCACATTTAGCCCATACGAAGCTTCAACATCTTCGTTCGTAGCCTCGAGGAAGACAGCGCCTGAAAAAGAAAAAGGCGGCTAGATTTGCACATGGCAGGGTTCACCGAGGTCACCGAGGGCCTCGCGGAGTTCGGGGTTTCAGAAGACATGAATATTTACGGAGAAGACATTTGTGGAATCCTGCGGATTTATTGCTTGCCTCAGTGCACTTCGTGCCTTTAATCTCCTAGTCGGAGCCCTTTTAAACTTCGCTGGTTTATATGCTTAAGGTATGAGATATGAGGTATGGGCAATACGTACCGTACCACGAATAATAACCAGGACATCCATCGATTTTTGTCTGAGCCCGAACAAAATCGTATCTTTGTTCGACCTCGATAAGCACAGCTTCTGGAGCAGAGAGGCATCCTGAATCCTGGTGTTCGTAGGACAGAAAGAGGACTGGCGATGCTAATATCGGCTGGCGCCCGACGCCCGAAAAAACGAATCAAGACGATGCCCTGATGGGGCACAAAATGCCTCGTGGACCTGGGACGTGACACACGAACGAGCACTCAGTCCCGCCGGCTTGTTCGAAGGAAAGGCGCTAGTTGGAGCCTTAATTGGTAATTGGCCTTCTGGAGCGAATTTGCTATCGCATATGCAGCTCGAGTTCATTCTTCATATGCCTCTGTGACTGCTGTGTACTTGCCTTTCTTTGCTCTGGGAGAGTATCAACTAGACCAGATTAGACTTGAGACATGCCCCGAGGGGCTGGAATTAAAAGGCTAACACGCACTAGATGAGAGATAAAAAGCAGAGCAGTGTAAACTAAATCAAAAATTAGGAGGTGATTTTTCTTTTATCTTTTATCTCTTATCTTTTATATTTATACACCGGCGATAGGGTTCCTGTTGTTGGCGATGCTTTGCTCTTTCCTCGTTAATGATACTTTGTCACTTCCCAGTTCCTAGTCTCCCTATATCAACATGTAGTGTGTTGATGTGAGAACAGTGGGGTTTGCAGTCTCCTTTGGGAGCTGCAGAGCTATACAGGGAGGGTTCCTTTGTTGGTGATGCTTTGCTTAGGGTGCGATTTACGTACACGCGTAATTTACGCGCCCCGGGCTTATTTTTTACTTCACGCGTAATTTACGTGTACCATATGCGCGGCAAAAACCGTTAAAAAAACGGCTTTTGGTATTCTTTGGTGGTGCTGTGCCCTTCCGAACTCCCTTCCCTACTTCCGACTTCACTAGCTCACTGCCTTTCTGCCTGTGCGCGATTTGCCCTTCTTTTTACACATCCTTCGTGACGGGAGTGCTCTCTGCCCAGAGGGAAGTGCTACGCTATAGCGGCATGGGCACCGTTCAATAGAGTTCACCCCGATGAGTGGCTGTGTTGATTAGTTACACCTAAAAGATTCAGAGATATTCCACAGTGACGTCACCACAGTATTCGCGGGATTTTGGGACGTGATTCACGTCTGGTTGGTAAAAATTACTTCCCCGCGTAATTTACGCGTAATTTACGGCGTAAATCGTAACCTAGTCTGCTTTGCTCTTACCTCCTTAGCGATACTTGGTCACTTCCCAGTCTCTCCAGATCAACAGGTAATGGGCTCGTAGTTACACAGTTACACACCTTGCGGTGCTGTAGAGCTATACAGGGAGGGTTCCTGTTGTTGGCGATGCTTTGCTCTTACCTCGTTAGCGATACTTGGTCACTTCCCAGTCTCTCCAAATCAACATAGTGCCCAGGGGTAGAACCTATACATAGATCCCATTTACCGTTGACGAATTAAAATACACTGGAATAAGACAAGTGACGCGCTGTGCTCTATTGTAATGTGAACTGAATATGAATCACCTTCAACTAGGTGCGCGTGGAGTCTGGCGAAGTGCGAACGCAGCTTTACAAAAACCGCAAGTCAGGACACCAACTACCATTACCCTTCGGGTGGGCGAATTGTATCTGGAAAAGGAAATTCTACAGGGGGTGATCCTTTAGGCTTTTCAACGGCCGGTGCTGCGCGCTCATCTCCAGGAAAGATGCCCTTGGACGCATCCTCGATCCGAGCGCAGAGCTCTTGGACTGTGCTCGACACTCTTGCAAGATCATCGCCAACGTTACTTTGCCACGCACTCTTTGAGTTGTCCATGAGACTAACTCGGCCAACTAATGCGCCGCATTGAACGGCGAGGAAGTGGCATCGTACTTCCTTGTCGTAGTAGGTGCGCAATTGGCCATTCGAGCCACATTGGTTAATGAAGCGCAAATTGAACGTTCCATCCTTCGAGTCAATGGCGACGTCATCTTTGTTGAACCATTGTGGAGCGAGAACTTCTAATCTCTTCAACGCTGCCTCAGTTAGTGGGTGAACATACGATGACGCGTGCCTGGCGGCAGCTGGTAAAAGAACCCTCGTGTGAGATGCGTGCTTAATCAAAGCCCTATGAAACATTTCTTTCGCAATTTATCACTGTTATTGCAACAGCGCCGATTATAATCCGAACTAGGTCTGAATGCACAATAGATGCGAGAACGCCCGCACAATGTATACTTGCGTGCTCGCTTCTTTGAACTAAGAGTCAGAGGCAGTGAGGCAGGCAGTATAACAAGACCTTTCGAGAGAACAGTTTTTTCTTCGGTGCACAGCATAGCACAAGCATGATGACTGATGACTAATTATGATGACTGACGACAACAAGTGCAGTGCATGACATCATACGAATCACACCCTTCTTGGCATGATCCGTACCACTACTACAGATACAGGGGGCTTGATGGAGCAACTGGAGCTCACCACTGTACCAAACATCAAACATCAAACCTTGATCAAACATTCGTGTACTTCTTTCTGTCGAACGTCAACTAAACTGCGTTTGTTCCAACGCACTTTGAATGCTAGTTGTATCAACTTGAAACTGGGTGCTCTCCCTCGATAACAACATGATGCTTAGGCTTATAAGTTTGCTTTTATTTTTAAGGCTAGGATTAGCGTTTCATCTTCAGACTCCGCTGAACCATCGCCTCAAATCACTGGCTGTCGCACCTCTTGATCGGCAAGGGTTTGTGAAAGAGTTATCGGCCGCTACCTCAATCGCATTCCTCTGGCCGCGTGGGGCGATTGCTCAACCAAAAGAATTTTCTGGGGTGGACACTCAAGCGCCGCCAGCTGATGGCGAAGCCGCGTTTGAAAGTTTGCCATCAGGCGTGAAATTTAAGGTCATGCGCTCGGGAGATGGAGAACCTGTCGGCCCTGGGAAGACTGCGTCAGTGCAAGTCAACGGACGCTTGCTGAACCTCAACGGCGTCAGCTTCTACAACACGAAGTAAAGTCCTAGTTTTCTATTTAGTAGTTCATTTCTTTCCGCATGTTTGTGTGACCTGTAATTCTTTCGGTCACAGGAACAACAACCCCGATGGCTTCGGAGCAGTTCCATTGTCGATTCCTCTTGGCAAAGGAGTGGCCCTGCCTGGGCTTGAAGAGGGGATCGTTGGCATGCGCAAAGGCGAAATTCGACGCATCATTGTGCCTTCGGAGCTGGGCTACTCGAAGTATCCTGGACTGGAGCCCATTCCTATGAACAATCTCGGTACGCGACTAGGTTTTGTTACTGCCATCTAAAATGTCTAAGTTTGTGCTCCGTTTCAAGAATGATTATGATTGATACATCACCTTCTGCTACCTTTATATTCAATAGACCAACAAGCGTTGGATAGCGTGGTCAAAAATCCTCGCCGGGACGCTACACTTCTTTTCGACGTGAAATTGGAGAAGAGCAAGTAATGGTTCGTTGTTAGAACAATCGCAGCGCCAAAGAGATCTCGCCGGCCCCACCGGTGTTCCGAAGTGTGCGGGAGCTGACTAGTTGGCAGCATGTCAAAATGATACTTGTGGCGGTCTAGAAGAGTGCGAGGGGGCATGAAATCGTTTTAAGGCATCTCTAGTAGAGAATCTGGCGTGTGTGGCATAGGAAATTTCTTGTTAGTGCAGCTGCGTTCAGTGAACTCAACTGAGGCCGAGAACGAAGCCAGGTTGCCATGTGCCCAAAAAAGGGGTCTCTCGCGCTCGAACCTTCGATCTCTCGGCTATTTGTTGTTTATATTTTATATTGTACATAGCAGATAGTAGATAGTCGGCACCAGCACACAGCACACAAAAGCCGTATCCCCTATCCCTCGATCCCCCGGCCCCGCCCCCCCCCCCCACTTGAAATAGGAATAAGATTACTAACAATTCCGAAGCTGTAGAAAATTTTCTATAGGTCTCTCATCCTTCTGGTCTCCAGGAACCATAGCCCATAAGCCCCGAATTCGTTCCAGTTTCCTGTTTTTATTCGAGATAAAAGGACAGTGTTCGTCTTCGTCTGTTTGTGTCCATCAGACTAAATTCAGTATTACATAGATGGAAAGTAGTCTTAAACATAACACAGAAAATCATGAGTGGTCGAAATCCACTATGATTCAAGGCTGCTTCTGTCAACTTTAGACACTTCGCATGTAAAGTTGTCACGTGTTCGATCCTGCTGGTAATCCGCTAGTTGGGGTTCATATGGACGAACAGTACTCGACAATAGACTAATTATAACTAGCCCACCCAACTATCCTCGCAGCCTTTCAACTTCAGCGTCGATTTTGTCGAGCTCTTCTGCGGTCATTGTGCGAGCGTCCATAAGTTCGACATCAAAAACGAGAGTAGCGCGCTGTGGAATTCGACTCTGGGGCATGCCATCTTCACCGTAGCCATAGTCATAGCGTAAGGTTAAAGTCGCACATTCCCCAATCGTCATGTGGAGAAAGCCAACGTCCCAACCCTTTATCACGGCGCCCTCTCCAAGAGGGAAGTAAAAACCAATATCACGTCGATGTGGCTTCTCGCGAGTAGCGTCGAACACAGTGCCATCCTGAAGTTTGCCAATGTACTGCACAAACACAATTTGCCCTGGCGTCGGATTCACGCCGTTTCCAGGCTTTGTTGTCTCGAGTAGGACGCCTCCATCGCCTGAAACGTCGCGCTGCATAGTGAATCGCTCTGCTACGGCTACAGAGCCAAGTAACAGACAACTGACCGACGACAACTGACACACACCACAACATCACAATTCGCAATTCTCGCAACTGAGAAAAGAAGAAAAGATCCCTTGGAAATTTTGCACCGTATCTTGTTGCTACGTTGCTACGTAATATCATGCCCTAGTAGGTACAGAGTAGTATAACGGAGTAAGCATGGAGGGCAAGCACGCAGAGTAGGCAAAGTGTTACTCATTCTAGTTGATTGAGCCGGCGGGCTCGTGGGGTGGCGTATAATTAGCAAAGCAGGCAAGCTGGCCACCACCATCTCTGTGGTTGGAAGGTAGTTACTTAGAAATGGGTCTAGCTCCTGATGGCTAATGATTCATTATGAATGTGTTTTGAAGTGAGCGTTTATATGCACACGAGTATGAAGCATAGCAAGTCGTCGACATTATAATCAAAAATGTGAATTCATTCTAGCTTGAGACTTCGTTGACTACGTTTGTTGTATTCACTGTTGAGAGTGCAGGCCGCCTCGTAACAAGTACATCTTACCTCGTTACTACTTCAAAACCTATCAGAATAAAGAAGAGCCATGGCTGCTCTGCAACCAATCGATCGCCCAAGCCTTGTTGGCGTAATCGTCTGCCATCCTAAGGATTTCGAGACTTTGGGACCCTGCCTCTCCAGCCTGCGGCGTCACGCTCACCAGGTGAGATTGGTCTCGCCATTGTCAAGATTAGACCTCGACAATGTGTAATGAATTGTCTTTTCATTCTGATTCATAGGTTGGTGAAATTGTCGTGATATCCCCGGAGTCACCCGGTAGCGAGATTCTCTCGTGCTCTGCGGGGCGCTCCAGCGACGATGCTGACAGCTGGGGGCCAGCCGTTTGGGTAGACGAAGCAAGTTTCCCTTTTCAATTAAACGATTTTAAAAATTGCTTGCCATCGGCTGGATGGGTAAGTACATTTAGCTTTATTGTGCTAATCTTTTAATTTTTATAGCATGCTTTCCGACGAGTAGGGTGTGCGTATTCATCTTTCGACATTTTATGATTTAATATTTGCTTTGAGCAGGTGTTGCAGCAGCTACTGAAGCTTTATGCTCCGAGCCTTCTGCCCTCTTTGTTGGCTCAGACTCGGAACTTCAAAAGCGCTGCGTCCTCTGAGCTTCAGCCGCAAAAGTTCTTCCTCATCGTGGACGCAGACAGTATATGGCTTCAGGTGGGCTCTTGCCACCTCCAGGCACACGAAAGTATTGTCAATTTGTCTCAAGGCCCTTTTCGAATCAGGATGTGGACTTCATCGCTTTTGATAACGATGCTGACCATTGGGTAGCCTTGCTGAGTACTTTTGGATTAGGAGATGCGCCTGGAATGCGGTCAGAAGCCGACTTGGCGCGCTACGACGATTTTGTGGAAGCTATTGTTCCTGGATTAACCAAGAGACAGCGTTGCGTGGAGACCGCTGTCGTGCATCATACGGTAACAGCCTCTGCCTTCATTCCCTGTGGTCTTTTCATTGTTCAGCAAACGATTGAAGAAAGTTGAAGAATAAATTTGAAAAAAAATACTAGTTTCAAGAAATAATTCCATTTAGGTGCTCGAGCGGACAGTCGTTGACGCACTTTTCGAGCACGTTGAGAGGTCGCATCCTAGCCAGCCTCCTCCGACGCTATTTTGGGAACATTTCCGAGCTCTTGCACTGTCTAAGGCAGACGTAGGCCACGCACCAAAGGTTGGCGTGCCGGTGAGTGAATACGAACTTTATTTCGCCTTCGCCTGGCGTTTCCACCGAGGCCGTGTTCGCAATCGGCCGCTTCCGTTTGCAGTCGCCAGTGACTGGAAAGAGTGGTGTCGTGGCTCAAATTATTGCGAAGACGGGGGGAGCACAAGTACAAGAAGAGAATCAAGCAAACAATCATCCGACGGCAAACCACCCGTTACGTACGTGGTCTCGCATTCACACCTCCGAGTATTCGCTGCTTCGAAAAGTGATCCAGCTGCTAATCTTTGCGACCGCGAAGGGATCGTCAATGAGCGCTTCCTCGCACGGTCGTCTGGAACCCATGAGTCCACCTCGAGTCAGACTCGACAACAAACGGTGTTGCCAGGAGCGAGTCATGAAAAACAAGTGCTCACACTTATCTTAGCGCAGAACGGGGCTTTTGGATTCTAATCGATTCCAGTAATCTTATACTACTTTTGATTCTTATAGCCCAGTAAAATCCATCCGACGTGAACAGTAAACATGCGGGCTAGACCAAATGGCAGCTAAAGGGGGATCGCATTTCGGAAAAGCGAAAAGCGGAAATTTTAAAAGGTAATTGGAACGATAAACCCGTTGAAACCCTTCAATTCTTAATTGGTGAAGTCAGGATTTCTCTGATTCCTTCCAAGGGGGGACTGGATTTAGTAGCTATCATGCAAGGTTCCATCTCATCGGCGTCTACAGACCCTTCCGGACCGAACTGAATGTAGGGATTTTAGCATTTTGGTTTGTGGCGTTGGCTTATAGCTTGCGGAAGGAGAGAGACTTAAAAATTTTGTTTATGAGCCCGACTTTGAATTTACATGGAAGGTCGCCTGGTGTTTGGTTTAGGCTTGTCACCCATCGCACTAGCCTTGATTCAAACAAAACACTAACCACTAAATAGTATGCAGCAGGAGGTAAGTAAGTTCAACCCTCAAAGCAGCCTCAGTGGGTTTAGGCCCTTTATGAAACAGAGCAGAGAGCAGCAACGAAGAAGACGAAGAAATATGAGAGTTTCATGTCAGGTTTTAGATAGCCTTGTGTGAGAGTCTTCTTGTATTAAGCATCGTTGATTCATATACTCACGAGTTGCCCTCAAATAACACTAACGGACGGAAGTGGAGATACGTAAAAGTTCCCATGGTGTATGTGAAAATGGTAGTATCGTCATTTTTTGGATATTTCGAGCTGCAGATAGGGTTGCTTCGGTGTAGTAAATGTGCGTAATGAGACGAGTGAAGAATTGAAATGTAACGTGATACGTATAGTATAGTACATGTACTGTAGTATATTGAGGATTGGAAGTATAATACTCTTTGTATTTTGTAATTTTTCAACATTGTGTGTGTCACTATAGTGTAGCGGTTATCACGTCTCCTTGACGTGGAGAAGGTCTCCGGTTCGAGTCCGGATAGTGACTTTTGCTATTCTGTTCTTACGCGTCCTTTTTTTTATGATGAAATTCAATGAATTCATTAGGACCTTTGCTCTTGAGCAAATTTCTTCCACGATACCTTATGACTCCTTCTGCGATAACGATGCCGCTGATCTGAATTGACAACATTTATCAGCACGTAGGTAGGAACCGCGGTGCCGTGTTCATGAGCATACTTCATTAGGACCTTTGCTCTTGAGCAAATTTCTTCCACGATACCTTATGACTTCTTCTGCGATAACGATGCCGCTGATCTGAATTGACAACATTTATCAGCACGTAGGTAGGAACTGCGGTGCCGTGTTCATGAGCATACATGCAACATGGGCAGCCGAGCGGAATCTTTATGTGAAGAGGTGTCGAAATGAGCCTTAATGTTATGGCAAAGCCCTAAAATGGATAGCCGAGTCATCCATCCAATCGCTTTTGCGAATCCTTCATTTTGAGTGTATGAGGGTCGCTTCTCGTTGTCACAAAAGGCACAGTACTGTAGCTTCATAGTGCATCATGCCCGAATGGTTTTGCATTTGCAGAGCAGAGTCAAACGTGCCCTTAAATTCGCATCGCAGAGTCCACTTGTCGAATTTTAGCACACAAGTAGCTGTGAGACTTCGAGAAGGCACTTTGATGTGGATATGGCAACACCATGACAAAAGGCCGCATGAAATCCAGAACTCTGATTGCTGATTCACTCTCAATTATGAAACTCTTCCTCAAGTTATTTGACAATGATGTTAACGCGAAATTGAATATTTTACATCGTGGCTATTGCGCAGATAGAACATTTATAGTTACATTTTTATAGAAGAATGCTCCTCTATCAATAGTGGGCTGTCGTAGCCTACAGCGGCAAGGCGTACCTCGTTTCCCACTAAGGGATGCATAACAGGCCCAGATGCATTACGGAGGGCCAGCAGAGGGCCGCTTGGGCTTGTGTACTCAAACTTTTAATTATTCCTGATGTAGATAGTCCTTGATTCCTTGTGTTGGCCGTGTCTGTCCTCTCTCTAATTCTGGCCCCTCCGCCAAATCCTATGTACAGGTAATAGATAGACTTAAGATTTCTGAATCTGGCTTCGAATTCAGTCCAAAAGACTTCGATCAGGAAGACAATGCCTTAATTTCTCTGTGGGTATATTTGTCCGCATTCTCAGTCCACACAGCCAAGTTATGATCAATAGAAGCGCACGAGAAAGATATGTTACGCTATTGTTTTCAAGCGGGCCAGTCTTCTTCTCGGTTGCCTCACAGTAGGGGCTTCGCAGTTGGCTGGGGGTTCTTCACTCATGCCGTGATCTCCAAGTTGGAGTGAATGTACTGAGTCAGAACTTCACCTTAATCATAGCTGCAAGGACATCTGTGCTTATTTGACACAGGCCCCGAGGGGCCAAAATTGGAATGCTAACATGCAGAAAGGGCCAACTTGATGAAAGCAGTGCAGCTCATTCAACTTCAAATGCTAATGAGGCACCTAAGCTAATGCGGCCATTCATTTCGAAATGGCACCTCCATTCTTTCAAACATATCATTCGACCTGGCTCTTGCACCTCCTACAGCAGTGACATTTTCAAAGCCAAAGCAGTTGTTCGGGAAGGGGACTACGGTTACTGCCTCCTTAACTTTTCGTGCACAATCCCCTGGTGTGGATAAATGGGCTACTTAAACCGCTCTGACAACTGTCGTATCCACTCGGAAACTCAGACTCGTGTTACAGCTCAAGTTGGCCCGGGTGCAGGTACGTATTTTACTTCTATCTCTGTGTAGGTCCCGGGTGTCTGTGCCTAGAACAAAAGGAAACCCTCGGCGATCTCGGCTGCAGATCGGGCCATTCGCGTACATTTATACAACGGAATCCCAGTTCTCACGTCCCCACGGACCTCTCAAGCTGCCTTCAGCTTCATTAGTTTTCTTGCGTGCACCTTAAAGCTTTTCATTTGTGGTGAATTATCCCATATTCACAAGGTTACGATCACTTCCCCGCGTAAATCACGTGCGTATGCGTTGGTCTTAAAAGTCATTTGCAGCGTAACTGCGATAAATATACGGCAATATTTTGAGACAAAGGAAAACAACTTTCAGATCTACGAGCTACGTAGGTTTGATGATGATCTTGAGTGGCGAGTGCGATAAGGCTGCTGATTTCGGTTAATTCGGGTCGTTCCGGGTTGCGCTTAGATAGCCTCTGTTCGAGCAAAGAGCCAGGATGCGTTCCGAGGTAGGACGAAAAAAGCTCGGTGAAATGTCCTTTACAATCGAATTCTTTTTTGGGCTGGCCAAATTATTTGGATGCATATGACTCGGGCGCCGCGGCAGTTGCTTACTCGTTGGGTAGAATACTCTCGGCCGAATGGGTGCCCTGAGATGATATGCGGTCGGACATTAAAGGAGGCTCTAAAGTGCAAAGGGCTTCCAGTCAACTTCAAGGAATGGCATGCCATAACAGAGGATAGGTCACGTGCGCCTGAGTAGCTTCGTAGGTTTAGTTTCAGCTGCTTTGCTTATTATATCATCCTGTTAGCTTTCTAATTCCGGCCCCTCGGGTGCTGTCGATCGCGGACGTACTTGAAGCCTATGCCTCCTTTGCCTCCTTCCGAGACTTGATCCTGCAGGGTTTATGATAGCAAAGATGAACACTGCATTACGCAAAAGGGCACTCAGCCCTGTCAGGCTTGTTCTGGAGGATTCATCAATACGCAGCTTTCAGCTACTCACCTGTTAATGTTCTTTTGCAATTGGGAAGTATAATATAGTCTACTCTAATCAATTCACTGATCTGTTGTGCTCTTGTGTCAAGTGTTTTGAGACAGTGAGACAGGCCCCGAAGGGCCGGAATTAGAAGGCTTACAGGTAAAGATAGATTTCCTCCGTTCCTCCGTTCCTCGCTTTCCTCCGTCTCCTACTCAAGCTCGTTCCTCGCTGGCTCAACGCATCAATTCAGCTCGGTGATTCTCAGGGCTCCGTATTTCTCCCTGCCCAAGTGCTGCCGGCGCCGGCGGGTGTCTCTACAGTGTAGTCTAGTTAATACTCTCCCAATAACAAAGAAAGGCAAGTACACAACAGTCACAGAGGCACATAAAGAATACACTTGAGCTGCACATGCGCTCGCAAATTCGCTCCAGAAGGCCAATTAGGGCTCCAACTGGCGCCTTTCCTCCGAACAGGTCGGCGGGACGAAAGTAATCTCTAACATCGCGTGGCACGCCTGGGCGTTGTCCATGCCGCGGCTATAATGTCGACAGTCAAAACCAGTGGCCCCTTCGTAGATCTCTCGTGGACGTCTATTAGTTTTTAACAGTTTGAGACAGGCCCCGAAGGGCCGGAATTAGAAGGCTATCAGGTAGAGAAGAAAAGCAAAGCAGCGCAAACTAAAACCAAGAAGCTACTCAGGCGCACATGCCTGAGTGGCCATGGAAGTGATGGTAGCGGTCCAAAGTGGCACGCTCCTCCGTGCTCTGAGAGTGCAGCTCCAAAGAAGAGTTTCCGCCCGCAGAGGAGGGGACTACAACGAAGTCCCCCAGGCGATCCAGAAGAAGAGTCGCCCATCCCCATCCCCGAGCAACTGTGTGATCCCATCTCCCATCTGCGTGCAAGCTTCTATCTGAACAAGGCATTGGCTTCCGAAAAGCGAAAAGCCAATGTTGTAGAATACAGGTTACCTGATTTCTTAAAGACGTCATATAGCTGTAATTTCATTCACGCGGCGGAAATAACCTTCGATTGATACCAATACTTGACAAAAAACTTACTTTCCACGAGATATCCGCAGATTTATATACGTCGATCTTAATCTAGCATGTTCACTCCGTAGCTCATGGCCTTGAACTCATCACAATGAGCCTATGCGATTCCTTCCAGTAAAGATGCCTCTCGAAGATATATCAAAAGCACATAGCACCGCGCCATATCGTTACATGGTACGAAGTTCAGCACCAGCATCCCCGTGCCATGTCTCAAAAGTTCAACATAGCATCAGTGGGCTAGGCACAGAGCAATGACCTCGCTATCCATAAATGGCTCACGTCACTCATGGACCCGGCTTAATGCGCACGATGCATTCTACTTCCACTGCAATGCCTAGAGGCAAAGTATTTGTGCCAATGGCTGACCGAGCGTGCGTGCCGCCGACATCTCGGCCGAAGATAGCACCCAAGGTGTCCGAGCAGCCATTCATAACCAAGTGCTGCTCACAGAAGTCATCACTGCTTGCCACAATACCAAGCACCTTCACAACCTACCAAAATTGCGGCAACATGAAGCGCAAGAGATGAAATAACCACTGCCTGCGCAAAAATAAAACTCAACCCTAACCGCCCAGCCCCTCCCCTTCCTTGTGCTAAAAATCCTGAACACTAGCATCATGAATAACAATTTTGAAGCTCTCACCCTTTCAACGCGGTCGAGATCGCCCCCGAGTGCTTCCTTCATCGAGGCAACTAGATTGAGCGCGCAGCACTTGGCAGCCTCCTGGCCTTGGGCCACGGTTAAGCCTCCAGCACCGCCCGGCGTGAGCGTGCCCTTGATGAGGTCGCCAGCGCCATCCTTGGCTGGCAAGTGCCCACTGAGATATAAGAGGTCGCCGTCGCGAGACACCAGACTGTAATTCGCCTGCACATCATGGATACAAAGGCGCCATATCGCACAACATGATTGCCGTACTTAGATCCAACAATACCCGCAATCTCATTCAAACCCAGTCTAGCGAGCTCGAAGGCAACCCTATTCCAGCTTTATGGAAACAAACAGCGAAATCAAATTGGCGCTAGCAGAGGAATGTGAACCTTGGGAGCGCCTGGGGGCGGGAGAACAATCCCAGCAGCGGCCATCCGTTCCTCGACTTTTTCCGCACTAGCATTCGATGATTTCTTTGAAATCAAGAAGTAGGCAGCGACGAGCGCACTAATGGCAGCTACGCTAGTGGCCGACACGACAGTACCAGAAGGTGGCATTCTGATAAGCGCACCCAAGAAAGTGTTCAAAACCGAGGCGCGATGAGGCCGCGCGAAGTTCGTAATGCTAATAGATCAACGTAGTTTGATGTCTTATCTTATGTCGCCACGACCAAAAAGTGCCTACCAAGGATTTTTGTCCGTCCGTCCGTCCGTCACATCACAGACACAAAAAACCCTTGCGTGCTTGTTCTGACACGTTGTCACGTCACTGACATTAACCATGTTCTGACACCTTGTCACGTCATTGAAATCAACTACGTTGATCGTGGCGTGGCGGCGCGCACGCCGCTGCAGTTACAAAGTAGTGAAGCTTTTAAGTACTACCAATACTACTGTAACTTACTTACAGATTTAGTAAGCTTATGCGCTTATTACTCACTCACGACTGACTCACGTCACGACTTACGACTCACATTTCTGGATTTCTGGGCTTGTTGGCTCGGTGGTGGCTCGGTAGCTCTGCAGCCCTGCCTGCAGCCACGTCTGCACGTCTTCAGGAATAATCTGAAAGCTAATATTCTACTACGAAGTAGTATAGAAGTATCATGCTCAAATATTAGCCAATTGCCACGTCGAGCAAGCCTGTTTCCAACTAAGAGCTCGTTGTGGAACCTTTATACTATCACAATGTCTTGGCCCGCTAACGATAGTGCTTAGATGAAGCCCATTTTGATATAAAAATGAGGTCCTTCTCTTTTACATTGCTCTTACCACCGCATGATCCTGTGCGCATCCTCGAGACAGTTCCCGTACTATTGCTGTGGTTTTTCACGTTTTCACTCCGTATCATTTTGCTAAAATGGCCTGTTTGGTCTACGTACATACCTATCGTATCACCAGTCTATGGTTCAGGGCCAGCATGGCTGTCATCGCGCCGGCGTGAGGTCGCCATAATTGTGCACGTTGTAGCGGGTGCCATCGCCTTGGTATCTGGCGGAGTACAACTTGACAAGACGATCCGGCGAGGGTGGCCTTCATTTCACCGATGGTCGGGGCGTGTTTACTGCCTCATGGGTTTTATATCGATCGTTGCGCTGCGCGAGCTGCGAGCCACAACAGGCTTGCGCGAGGAAGACTTTAGTACTGTGTCTGACGTCACACCTGGAAACAACTTGAGCATGCGTCTCTTTGTTGATGCCGCATCTTTAGCGTGGATTGGATGTATGTTAGCGGCATGGTTTGAAGTTGCAGTGCGTCGTGATATAGAAAGGCACAGGCGCTGGGCCGTGGGAAGCTATTTCATCTTGCTCACTCCTATTTTACAGCGCTTTAGTGTGGTTGTTTTCACAACGGTTGCCTTGGTAAGAGACACTCATAGCACATGACCTTGAATGCGCATTAGTCTGAGCAATGTCTCTACCTTATAATTTTCGTTCGATCGCTTCTTCAGGTTATCAAACTGCAAATCGATGCATGTTTTGAAGTACCATTTTGGAATTCGGCTTGGGGCACAGTCCCTCCTCCTGACGTGTCCCCGATGAACGCCTTCCGAAGCACGTGGATTCCCCGTAGACCCAGTGATCACGTCGAAGGTCAAGCTGGGCCGCGAGTGCTTACTTTTGAGGGCTATGGGGTGGCTGAGAACGAGGTTTTCGCGTTGTCTGCGTGGGCTGGGCTTATCATAATGCTTTTAGCTGCTTTACTTTTTTGGACTCCATTGACGAGCGAGGAGAAAGAAAAACACGATGATGGTTCCAAGGAGCCTCTAGTCTTTCAGTCGGACAATGCAAACTCACAAACCGCAATTGATTCTACTCGACATCAAGATAGCTTAATTAGTGGCACGCATGACATCGATAGTGATCCCGTTCCAAACTTTAAGATGTTGGCGAAAGTGCAAGAGCTCACGAATGAAATGTGAGTCTTCTCCATCCGTTTTCTGTTTTCGAATATTCTTTCTAAGCTTTTTCTTCCCCCATTGATTTCTTTCATTGTCCTTCTTCTCACCAAATTCAGCCTCCATGCAGAGTCCTTCATATGTTTCTGTGCGCCTTATTATATATAGGTTGCCGTTCCAAACTCTCATCGAAATGAAGAAGAAATGGTCGGGGATGCGCGACGAAAACGAAGCCTTATGGCCCCTTTCCTCTGGACTACCGATTAGCGAACTCCTAAGTCGAGCTCCTGCTCTCATTGTGATTTCTTTAGCAGTATTTCTTGCGCCGCCTATGATTGTCATCCTATCCACCATTGGAACGTTGGCTGTGGTCTCAGTTTTGGCCGTGTCGTTCACAACGGTAGGTGTTTTGCTATCAATACCACTCTTCCTCGCCGTTCGTTTGAGTAGCCTTCTGGTTTGACTTGTACGATGACAATTTTATTTTGTGCGATAACGAATTGAGTACCAAGATCATGGTCTTCATGAACACGCAGAAGCCAATAAAAAACCCAGCGTGCGCACCAAATGTGGACCCGATTTCATGTATACTCCACCACCGATATCAAAATCTTTGGCTTATGCCTAGCTGCCTAGTGTTAAATGCCTTCATTGTCCAAGTAGCCATCTAATCTCCACACTTCTTAGTAGCCTCATTACTAGCAATTAAGGCGACTTAAAGAACATCCGAGCCCGAAGTGCCATCGAGACTAGCAGGGATCTAAGGATTATTATAGTCGAATTCGACTTCCTTGGTGTCAAGTGATAGTGGCTGTGTGGCTAGTGTATTTCCTGCAGGACATGGACTCTACTTGTCTCCATCTCCATCTCGCATGTGTTGGATATAAGGGTGAAGAGTGCAGTGTATCGAAGTATCGAATTCGTAGATGTAAACCTTGAGCCAGGCTTCCAGGACTGCCCGGTGGAGACCCAATCATGCTGAGTCGACGGCGACGGCACCATGCACCATGCTAAGTATGCTATTCGATTTTTACTTACACCAGTAGTCCAGTAGTCGTCTTCAATCACTCCAATTACTTCTATTATTCTTCTCAGGATACACTTCGGAAGAATCAATGATGTTGTGCAACCAGGGGGTGCAACTACAGCTTTTAATTAGTCTTCTCGAAGCAAAATTACAGACTGGACTTCAAGAAGATGACTCTTACTAGTCGAGGCCGAGAATGCTCTCAACTATGGCGATGAGTGCACTATTCATGATGCCGCACTCGCAACATGCTTTCGATACGGCCTTCAGGCAACGAAATATAGGCCTTGATAGCGCATATAGCAGAAGCTTGACTTCGGTGCACATTTCTCCTAGAGTCTTAACAGCGACGAGGCGTCTTGCGTCCAGCTTCGCCTCTGAAATATCGACCGTGCCTTCAACCAACACAGTTGTGGGATTGACAGAACATTTTGTGAGCGACACGATAGTATCTAAAAGCAATTTAGGTTTGCGGATTGCGCTGCCTGCTAGTGTGCGTAGCTTCGGGTGTGAGTACTGCAGTGCCCTTAAATCTTGGCCGCTGCGCACTAACGCGCTTACGTCAGCCCTACTATTCGCTCTTGGTGACGTGGTTGCGCAGATTGAAACTGGATCACGATTTTTAGGAACATCCTCTACTCCTTGGATGTTGCGGCCACTGATGCTTGATTTCTCGCGACTTGTGAAATACTCTTTCACTGGGGTCGGCTATGGAGTGATCTGGTCTTACTGGTGAGAGCCTCTACACATTCCCTGTTCCTTGCAGCGCTTTAAACATTCGCCAATTCTTTCAGCGTTGCTTTCAAATGGAATGCTTGCAAGTAAAACAAATCGGAAATTTTATCATCCAGGTACAACGCATCTGATACGTTTACGCGCGCGGCCTTTTCGAGCAATCTGATACGCCGTGGGTGGAGCGCATTTGCTGTGCGTGTGACACGCACCACAGCTGCAATCGTACTTGAACAAGTGGTGATGCAGCCCATAAACTACGGCTTATACATAATTCCTCTAACCACGGCTCTGAATGGAGGCGGGTTGGCGACTATCGCTAGCGAGGTGTTTGCCGCCTTAATTGCTTGAGCTCGATTACATTCATTCCCTCTCGTCTACCTCTTTCTCTCCTTTATACTCACACTGTGTTTTCAATGCACCGAAAAATTGTGATTCCATGCACACATGTGATTTATGATGCATAATTTAATCCGCTTTCAAATTTGGCCGCAACCTGTTGGAAACTTACAAAAGGTACATCGACATCTACCGATGCTGTTATGGGAAAGCGCCAAATTTTGGACTCTTGCGAACGTTATCATTTACACATTACCATTGCGCTTTCAGGTAAACTTATATCGTTCTTACGATAAAGGTGTTCCAAAATCTGCGCTCTTGCTGAATTGAAGCACGGCTTTCCTCAATCATCTCTTATCGTTTTTAGGTTTCGGTATCGAATGTATTTGACTTCGCCTGGTCAATATTCCTGTCAATGGCAGCCACATCGAATCTTTTATTCGAGGCATAATTCATTTGTGCCAAACACAAGGCAGGTTACGAAATTATATTCGTACTTCAATCTATGATATTTCTTCGCAAACAGCTGATTGATAGAGATGTATCGCGTATCGCTATTTCATAATTTTGCAACTCGCGCTGATTTATCTACTCATTATCCCGATGTGGCACCGCGCGGCACCCTCGCATTTTACGGGGAACCGAGGCTATCTTCGATGCAACTCGGTTGTCTTTCATAATACTGAGATCAACACAAGTTCCGTTGTAATTTCATTTCGCTGGTGTTTGGTTTGAGGAATGGCGCACGCGGCGACGCGGCTAGTTCCACTTCCACAAACCAATGGTCTATTATCGTTATCCATAACGGAAGTCGGTCATGCGCCCTCCTCACTCAAATTTCAAACCTGGTATATAGAAATAGAACATTCTGAGAAGTAAGTAAAGAAGTACAACAAAAGAAATTTCCCTTCGACTGCTTACTAAAATTGATGAATATGAATCGCAGATATCATTGATGGCCTCGATTACGAATCATTGAGAATGACCAGCTTACGAGGATGCATAATACATCAAGCCATCCCCCGTAGAGTAAGCAGCTCCTGCTCGTGTACTCCAACATAAACGCCTATAAGAGCACAGACTGCTTGGCCCCCTTCTTTGCAACGGGTACAGCTGCATCAGCAGGCTTTGGGGGCGTAGAAGCTGCAGGAGGTGTCGCAACTATCGCCCAAGGCTTCTGCTGCGGTGGCGCGTAATACTGGGCTTGACTGCCCGGCGCCAGCCCAGCGGCTGCTGCTGCATTTGCCCTGGCCGTCGCCACGCCAGCTCCACTGCCATTGAGACCATGGGCAGCACGAGGTGGCGCAAGCGATCCGCGAGACGACTCACCTGGAGCACGCGCAGGTATGTAGCCACTGCCGTCATCTTCGTCTGACTCGACTTCAGCATCAACAACATCGTCGTCATCACTGTCGTATTCACCGTTGACGCCAGCTTCTGCTCTTCTTCTGGCCTGAGCGAGCGCATCGCCTGCGTCTGACTTTTCGACCTATTGAAGAGGTAAAATAGCACCACAGTGTACGTGAGATGGGACTTAAAGGAGAAATCAAAAATTACAAAAAGTAGTGTAAAAAAGGAGAGAAATCATGAACAAAAGGGCAGAGCGTATGAGAAGTATAGAATAGCGTGCATTATGAATATTTGGACCTTGACCCCGTAATTCGATGCCAACACGGGGTTCCTCTTGTCGTGCCGTTGCAAATTTTCCGCCACCTCACGCCGAGGCTTCAAGTATTCGCCATTGCCGCCATCTTCGCCACCGTTGCGGTTGTAGCTCATGGCAGCAGGAGCAGCAGACGAATCGGTAGCCGCAAAGAAAGACACTGATTTCGAGGCAGTAATTGGAGCCGCTGCAGAGGTAAGGCCCGGCCCGGCGCTAGCAGTTGAAGAAGTTGCGGAGGTGTTCAAAATGGCAGCGATGCTTTCGCGAGCTGTGTCCAGGTCGACCGAGTTGCGCGCAAAGGTAATTTCCACGGCGTTCCGACCGGCTGTCGCTGCAGCGTCGAGTTCTCGGCGAAGGTCAATGGGATTGCTGACCGCTGCCCCGCCCACAGCCACCACCACGCAGCCGACCCCACAACCGCTGAGGGCGGCTGCGCTGTCAGCCATGGCGTGGGTCACTGTGAGACGGGCCGTGAGGGTCAATCCCAGAGGGGCGTCGAGGGAGACGGTGAAGGTGACGCCACCGCCGCCCGACTCGAATGCGAACGCGGATGCAGCTCGCACTAACCCGCCCGCGGGCGCGGGGTCCTGACTCATTCCTGACGCAGCCAGTGCTGCGGTTGCCTCCTGTGGCGGTACCGCAGCTGCAGGATCAAGAGTGGCAGCCACGGGCTCTAGTGCGAATTTCGGAGGTGGCGAAAGCGACGAGGTTGAAGACGAGGGCACCGTGGGCTGAGGAGCAGCGAGCGGAGATTGTGTGGCCAGAATGCACGCTTCCAAAGCATGATCAAAGTCACCTCCGGCAGCGCTCAAACTTTCCGCCGCTTGAGCTGGCGTAAACCCCATCCCCACCAACGCAGCTGTCGCTTCAGCTGAGGCGTCGCCATCCGTTGCTGTTCCAGTAATTTTACCATTGTCCGCTTCAGAAGCCAATTCCTCAAACGTTGCATCATCCGTTATTTCGTTAGCCGTTGTTTCTTCATCCAAGTCGGCAGTTTCTATGACAGCTTCTACAGCCGCCATCGCTGACATTACAGGTTTTGCTGATGCATCAGCAGGAGGGGTGGCCGTAGCATGGCTGACTATACCTTTTCGTTCGCTTTGGTTCTCAACTGTGTCTATCAGAGCAGAATTCGCTGATACTGAAGACGCTGAAGTGGGCACGGGCGCAGAAGTGAACGGAGGGCGCCAGACCGAAAGGCAAGGCGGGCCCTTCAACTTCTTGAGCTTGGCCGCAAAACCAGCCAGGGTAATGGTGGCGAGCAGAGGAGATCCGTTGAGGCCAACGATGACGTCATTTACCTTTTTATAATCACATGCATGAGGAAATAAAAAATGCTGGGAGAGAGCTCGAAGTAACGATCAAAGTCTCTCAATTCAATTCCCCAGGTATTTAAAAAACAAAATTGGGGCTGCAAAACATCGCGCCATGTCCTTTCTTGCATCATACACCAATCGTTACCTGAATCTTGAGAGCTTGTCCCTGGCCATCTGCTTTCACGCTGGTTACCACCAAGCACACTGCGTTGCTGTCATCGCTCATCCTTGATGATGCGGGCAGGACGCGAGCGACCGATTGCGCCTCAAGCTCCATCCCAAGCCCCCCGCTTCCAAACTGAAGGTGAAGAATGGTGCCGCTGCTACCACCATCTTGTTTGCCACTCTCTGCAGCAGCAAGTGCTGAAGTGCTGTCGCGCCAAAGGCGAAGCTCCCAAGGTTTCGGCAACTGAGCCAAAGCATTAGCCACCTGTGGACGACAAGAGGATCAAGTAAAGCTTCTTAAAAGATGAAAAAGAATGGACTCGAACGAACGACAAGTTTTATCAAAAGTGGCACATATGATAAAATTTATACATGTATACATCTTAGATGTCTTACTTGCAGACAACAGGAATCCATTGAACGCAAAGACAAGGAAAAACACCTCTTTTACGCTTTACCTGTGGTGCTTGAGGCGGCGGCGCAGCTCCAAACAGTCTCTTGGACAGCCCCACCAGGACATCTCCTGTCTGAACTCCACAAGCCAATGCCTCTTCGTTCACGCTCGTTACGTGCACCAAACCGTCCTGTGCACGGTTTGCCAGCTCGATCGCAGCGGTCGGATGCCCCAAATAGCACGCAAATTGCATCGCAAAGACATTCGTAAACTTGACGACTGGCGCAGTAGCAGCAGCTGTCGTCGTGGCAGTGGCAGTAGCAGTAGGAAGTGGCAACGATGACGAAGGATGAAGACTTGGGTCGAGATTGAGGTAGCTCAAATCATCCCCTACTTCAATGACCGAATCGCCCACGTCCTCCTCGTCTAAATCATCTTCGTCGTCGTCATCTACGGCTAAATCCTGCAGCGTCGAGGTGATGACAACCGCTGGGGTTGCAGCTGCGGTTCCTTCTTGACCTGCTGTCATGTTCGTGCTGGCATCGGGTCCTCGCGCCTCTTTCGGAGGCTCTTCATGCAGCGAGTCCCGAGGTTGTTCCAGGCACCACGCTACTGCTTCTTCGGCGCTTCGGCACCCGTTGGCCAGAGCCTCCTGCACCACCTTGGCCGCAAAGCCCATGGCCGTCAGGGCTTCCTTCACGGCTTCAGCTTCGACTGCCGTCGGTGGCAGCGGGGGCATGGCAGGAGGAAGCGCAGGAGGCGGCGCTGGGGACGCACGCAATTCGGGGCTTGTGGGCGGCGACGCAGCGCCAACGTCCACCAAGAAAGGTAAAGCAAGATCCATTCGGGCGTACACCTATTCAATTTATGACGCGTACACGTGAAGCACAGGTTGAGACCAGCACGAATAAATACGGAGGCTAGCGTATAAATCATCATCAAAAACCTGCATTGCCTCAATTCATAATCAAAATGAACCAAAAGATAGAAAGACGAGTAGGGGCGCGCATTTAAGAGAGAGAAGAGCGATAGTGCAAGGGGTCTTTTGAGTGCAGAGGCTGACAAGAGCATGCGTACCTCAGCGGCAGCGTCTACGGCGACGGGATCGAAGCCCATGCTTTTGAGCTGTGCAATTTCATTGGCAGGCATTTTCTGCTCCCGTGCCGCTCCTGACGTCTCGTAAGGTGACGCGCTGTCAAAAGCTACATTAGAGCTGCTGGCCGTGGTGGTGCTGGCAGTATCGCCTCCCGTATACCGCCGAGAAATGTCACGCGGGCTGAGCACCTCCACAGCGGAAGGCGCCAGGTACATGCCCATTTCGTCGTCGTTGTCGTTGCCTTCGCCGAATACCTCCCACGCGTCGCTGACAGCGAGTTTGCTGACGTCACTGCTTTGGCTGGAGTGGGTGCGGTCGATGCTGCTGCACGTAGCTCTCGTGCGACCGCCAGCCTTACTCTCGCAGCTGCTTCCTTTCTCAGCAGCAAATTGAGGCATAGTCGTTTCGTCGCTGTTGCTGCTAGCGAGCCCAAGCGTTGCGTCAGAAGTCTCGCTCTCGTAGAGGGCCTGGTTTTGGGCCATGATGCACTCGTACTCCTCGCGGGACACGATCCCTTGCGCGAGCTTGCGCTTCGCGCTCGCAGCCACGCGGCGTGCCACGTCATCGGCTGCTACCGTTAGCTCCGCGGACATCTCGTCGTCGGAGTCAGGAGCGAATTGGTCACTTCGGCGCCTAGGGCCTCGATCACTGCCGTTTTTGTCATTCTTGGTAGCGGTGCTCGAAGAGGAGCCGAAGAAGGACATCGAGGAGCGCCTGCCTGCTGCAGCTGAGGAAGCGGTGGGGTCTTCTCGGGTGGGGCTCTTGAGCGACTTGCTTCGCATACCTCCGAAGAAACGCACGACCCCAGACTTGGGCGATGGATCATCTTCCGCGATATTGCCGTCAGTGCCGCCGTTGCCGCTGCTCGTGCCGCTGTTCGCATCAGAGGTGCTCCCGCTGACGCTGGGCCGAATGGCCCGACTGCCAAGCGACTGCGGTGGAGCTGCTGCAGGAGGAGAGTGATGATTGGTTGGCCTCAGTGACGCACTCTTGGCTTCTTCTATGAGGGCGGCTTCGCGCTCGCTGATGAAAGTGTTCGCGCCATCGTTGAAGACTGCGCGGTCAGTAGCCGAAGGGTCGGAGAGGGCGCGGAGGCACGCACGCACCCGCACCGTGCCGCCGTACCCCCCGAGGTTGGTCACCAGAGGCACTTCCAGGTCATGCGCCACGGACGACACGTGGCTCAGCGGCAGTTGCCCACGTCCTACCAGCGGCAAGCTGCCTGGCTTCACACTACCTGCTGCTCCTCCCGCGTCGGGGCTCATGTGCACGCTAAGGAGCAAATGCTCTTCGTGCGGCTTGGGCACTGGAAACGAAAACACCGACGTTCCACTCGCGCCGCTACCGGGCCCTTGGCCTGTTCCAACGAAGACAAACGTAGGTCCTGAAGCATCGTTAGAATTTGCTTGGCTTTCCGGATTGGCCGACCGTTGGCCTGGTTTCGTGACTTTGCGGCGCGATGGGTTCTTCGTGGAGCTCACCCAAACCTCCACCACCGGCCCACCGGACGACTTACTGCCGTCTCCGCTGCCGCCCGAGAGCCAGGCCAAGGTTGACGGCCGCCTCGCCGCGCGCACCGTGGACGAGGGCAAGTCTGCGGCGTCGAGCACCGTGACGGAGAGCACGGCCTGGTGGGTCAAGCGAGGCAGGCGCATCGGGTCCGGAGGCTGCCCCGAGAGGGCGCGCTGCACGGCGGCGGCGTGGTCTACCGTGGCGTTGGCAGCGGTACCGCAGAGCTTCATGCAAAACGTGGAAAATCCCAGAGGCGCATCGCTGTCAGCTCCGTACCCAACGACGATGTCGCGAAGCTGGGGATTGGTTTTGACGAGGAGGCAGGAACAACACAAAACGGCGACATTAGGAAAAGGGCGAGGAATGAAAGAAAACCCCCCACACTCGGACGAATGCACTCTGAAATTCAATTGTCGCAAGATACCTGGAGGTCGATGGGTTCCCCCTCACAAACACCGAGCACAGCCACAATCCGATCCACAAAGTCCGATGCACCCGCGGCGCTCGAGGTTGCGGCAGCGAGCTCTGAAGAGGTGTACAGGGTGGACGCAAAGCCTGTCCGCACAATGACTGCTGCCACTAATCGGTGCAGTACCTGAGAAAATAAATGAATGCAAATTGATAAGCGCATGTCACTTCCGGAACCCATTGACACGTGTTCGATACACCAAAGAAGGGTGTGATTTGCGGGGCAGGAGGATACCTGGATACAAGTCCTAACGAAATACTATTGAACCGCCCATTAATATCCCATATTCCACTTCATAGCGTCAAGACTACCTCAAAGGTTGGTGCAGACAAATCCTCATCCGAAATCGCATTATTGGGCAACACTTGAGATACTGCAGCCCTAGCATCGGCCACGCATTCGTCCGTAAGAGATGGAGCAACGTGAAAACTGTCGTCCATTCAATCAATATAATCCGATGCTTAAGCAAATAATTTCTTTTCTGACTCCTTCATCGTGTTTATAATGTGAAGCTTAGATGATATGTATTCATAAGATGGGTACTAAAGCTATTCGATCGCACAAACGCTAGCCAGCAGCTAGGAAAAGCACTGTGAAGCTGTGAAGCTGCGAAGAAAGTTTGCTTACAAAGCAGTGCAGCAGAAGTGCAGAAATGCGGAATTCGTGTGAAGCGTGTGACCATCCCACTTGTGTGAAATGTGAAATGTGAGTGTGATTGTGAAGTGGTGTGAATTTTTTCTTGCGTCTCGCCTCGAGCACTTCCCTCAGCGCTTTTGCGCTTTCTTCCTGCTGGCGTTGTCGCGTTGTTGTGTTGTCAAGCTACTTTCGCGCGTTGCATAAAGCCTGATTTCCTACATGCACAAGGCACATATCACCTTTATCTTTGCAGTGCCATTCGCGTCGTTGTCTAGACGCTCACTTTTTTAAAATTAGGCCCAGTAATCATATTGGTGCTGCTAGTAGTGAATAGTTGAGCCTATCGTTATCAAATTAAAATCATTGGACGAGGAAGGACTTATACTTACAGAGTACTTACTACCTTTTAAAGCACATGGTTGTTCAGGCTGCTGCATCCAACGCCACCAACGGGCCTCCAAAGGACATAACGCATGACTTGAGCCGTCGGTTTTCTCAAATCTTGAAGCAGGAAGTCCGCGTTCTAGAGAAACGAAGTGATGTGGAGAAGCTTCGCGCCAAACACATTGAACGCACAAATTCAGAGCGCACACTCTCCAAGCTCGGCAAGTGGAGAAATTTGTACAACATCCAAAAAAGTCTAGACCTTAAGAATCGAGCGAGTGATCAACATTATGACATTAGGATCTACAGCAAAATTGATTATGACGTTTGGGAGCGCGCAGAGATGCGCGGATGGTACGGGCAGTACGCGGTGCCGATGCCACGAGATACGTGGGACTCCGTGCAAGCTGGCTACTCTACGAAAGCTCCGCTACCGAGCACTGGAGTCCTCACGAAGGCCGCCACAGCCCATGTCTTCGCAGCGCCTTCTGCACGGCCGCCACCACCCACAAATCCACCGCATTTCATGGACTTTGAGGCCAACGTGAAAGAGCAGCGCGCCGCAGCGTCGCAGTACTTGGCTTCGGCCCGCAATTTTCCTCCACCAGACTCAATGGGGGCGAGCATGGGCGTCAACCGCGTGCCGGGCTACCGAGCACAACCCTGGAAAGATCGTCCACTCGGCTGACCATTAATCTCGCTCAAAGTTGGGGTGCATGTTTTGCGATTTGCACTTTTGTACGGTCAGTTGCCCTCTCATGGCTCGGTGCCTTTCAGCCCCTTTTAGCACCTGCTTCAACGCAGTACTGCGAACTCTAGAGTCCAATTGAAAAAATTGGAACGCATAACTGATAACTCAAGGTATTAGTCCACTTACTTCAGAGCACACTAAAAAAGACTGGAAGCAGAAAGCCGATTAGCTGGCTCAGTAGTTGGTAGGCACTTGGGAGCCAGAGGAAAAGAAGGGGCCTTCTTTTTCCAAACAAGAAGGGAACTTCGTTGGGATTCAGGCTGGTGTTCCGTCTTACCTTCGTCATCGAATTTCAGGAAGGGCTCTCTTCATTGGATTAGTTTAGGTTATACTCCCCAATTGCAAAGAAACAACAGCAAATAGCACAACGCTGTTGAATCTCCCAGAACAAGTCTGACTGGACTGAGTGTCCTTTTGCGTAATGCAATGTTCACTTTATTAGTATTTACAGTAGAAGTATAGGTACAGGATTAAAGATTACAGGAAGCAGGAAACAGGGGGTTTTGGCCGTAAGGAAACCACAAAAAAGGAAAAATACAAAGGGAAATCCTCCTCAGCGTTTCTCAAGGCATAAAATGATAAGCTTCTTAGGTCTAGTTTGCGCTGCTTTGCTTTTCTTCTCTACCTGTTAGTCTTCTAATTCCGGCCCTTCGGGGCCTGTCTCAAAATCATTTAATTCCTCTGTTCTTGTTTAATTCTGGCCCTTCGGGCCTTCTTGGCTGGGTATTACGATAAAACGTATCGTCAAAATTTGCCGTATTTTTCGTTATTTCGCTAAATAACGCCCGATTTCGCGTTATTTCGGCGTAATTGCGTGCTCTCCTTTGGCAAAATCGAAACGAAATCTCGTATCGTTTACGAAAAACGGGCGTAATCCTCAAGCCAAGGGGCCTTCGGGGCTAGGGCCTGTGTCAAAAAGGCCAACGACCCTTATCCTTAGTGCTTATTAATTAATCATGTTTAGTGCTGCAGTACAAAAAGAATATTTATATCATGCAAGCAAGGCTCGTTGGTAACCTGAGTTAGACTCTTCAGTAGAGACAAAGCAAAGCAGTCACATCGTAGTGTGCTTCTGTTGCTGAGTGCGCCAAAGTGTACTATGCCAGCAAGCAGTAAGGTGCGGAACGACAACCTTGGCCGCACAGCTGGAGTAGCGGCGTGGGCCGCGTAAGACA